>ERZ802831.59-NODE-59-length-51339-cov-22.045_pt1 | contig 51339 bp, 53 predicted proteins | sample MGYA00345655_ERZ802831 | MGnify/ENA primary metagenome ERZ802831 (study PRJEB30503, sample SAMEA104212376) | marine metagenome | biome: Westerlies Biome; feature: [SRF] surface water layer (ENVO:00010504) within the epipelagic zone...; material: water (ENVO:00002006)...
TGAAACGCAGCAGCGGCGACGATATTTGGGGGGTAGCCCCCTGAGAAAATAGCTCAATGCCAGGTAAAACATTCCAAACGAAGAAAGCCACCCCTTGGAGGGGTGGCTTTTTTTGTGCCTTATGTCCCTTTACTAATCATGTTAATCATTTGCAAGGCTTCCTTGGTAATGCCTGCTTTGGCATGATTTGGAACGCAGACCGAATTGACAAATCCTTGTTTTTTAGCTGTATCGATTGTTGATTTAACATTGTCGATCAGAATGCATTGTTCTCGCTTGAGATTGTGTTCAGCTCTGGCTTTGTCTAATTGTTTGGATTTGTACATATCGTTGAATTCATTGTTGCCCTTGCGTGACAATGGGTTAAACCATAGATCTATGGGATGCTTGGTTAAGTCCTTAAAGCGAGGAAGTATTTCCGCTAGTTTTCCATTATGGTTTTCATAGAATGGATCCCATCGTGCAGTGATAAAAATAACTTTTATTTGCTCATTATTGCAGACATTGAAAGCTTCTTCTAAGACCCCATGATCATCATGCGTGATTGTTTCGTCTATATCAAATGCCGCAATGCCATTCCAGTCTTGTGAATTTAAATCGGATTGATTGATGTCGGCGAGTGAACTTCTCAGTTTATAATGACTGTCTTGCCAATAATTGTCCAAAATAAAGCCATATGCTATCATTAATTCATGAAGATTTTTGTCTAGTAAGTCATAACTCTTTTCAAATAAGGGCTGAAAGTTTTGATCGACATTAATCGCTGAGGCATGTGGAGCTCTGCAGAGAGACTCAAGAATAAAAGCTTCTTCAGTACAGTCATCGAAAAAATCTTTTTCAAAAAGTCTCCAGCAGTGAGTCTTAAAACTTTTAAGCATTTCATAGTCTTTTGGCTCGTAATTAGCTGTCATGTCGTTAGCACGCTGCATAGTATTTTGTCTAAAAAATATGCACTGTGGAACAAAATTGTAATTCGTTTTGAAATAATAAACGTGTGAGTCGCCGCTGCCTTGAATGTCGACCCATAAGCTGGTGGTATCTGCTACTAAGTGATCGATATAAGATTTGTAATGAGCACTGTTTGTATAACATGCTTTTCTGGACATATAAACGTACTCCGTTTGCCTCTCTCCTGGATAAATTGCGTCAAAAAGCTTTTTTATGAAATAGCAATCTCTTGATTTGAAATAAATTCTTTGATTGGGTTTTGTTTGTTGATGAATGAAGTGACAGAAATCAATAAGGTGAGGCAATAGTATCATTAAATAGGCTTCTTTATTGCTGCTAAGCTCAAGTATGTCGTCATACTGTTTTTGTGAGAGATTTTTATCTCTATAATATTCAAAGCTGTCAATTAATTCAACTTCGTTTGATGACTGAAGCTCCATATATTGCTCGTCATTTTTTAAGAGGTTGATAGTCTCAGCGAGTATTCTGTAATCATTCATTTTGAGATTAAGAATTCACTACTACCTTATAGCGCTTTTTCGTTTTCGTATGTCCTGTTGTCTTGAATTGCCCACTTTGGCGCCATAAGTTGTAGTTAACCTGAGAATGGTCTTCGTGGGAATTGCACTTATTTCTCTCGCGATTTAGAACTATTTTTTCTGCGACTGAAATATCCATAGAGTTCTGATGTCGTTACGCCAACCACAACGCCAAAGGCCAGGTTATGTGGATGTGTCGCCATACTTGCTAAAAATGTTGCCACCATTAGTAATGTGTCAATACTTGGTTTCTTCCCTATGCTTTTAATGCTATCTGAATCTGCTGTTTCTAGCGCGATCGTGATCATCACGGCCACGACTGCTGCAAGGGGGATCTCTGAAAGTAAGTTCTTCCCATAAACGACAATGATGAGAATAAATATCCCTGTCGATAAAGTTGATAGTCTACTGTTGGCACCATTTTTGTTGTTCATAACTGACTCACCTACTAATGCGCATCCAGCCATCCCTCCGAATATTGACGAAATGATATTTGCCACTCCTTGTCCTATCGCTTCATTCTTTTTACTTGTTCTGGTGTCGGTTAATGTGTCGATATAATCCACGGTCAAAAATGTTTCTAGAAGTCCCACAAGCGAGATTGCTATTGCAATGGGCAGAGTGATCGTCAGAATTTCCGAGGTAGATAGTATTTGATCGCTTTGAATCATCCAAGGTAACATTGGTGAATGTAGGCCCTCTGGCAGTGAACCCAAGTCCCCGACCTTTGGAATCTTAAGCTGAAGTATTGTAGATATAACTGTTATAACAACAATGGAAATTAGTTGAGCAGGTATGAGCCGAGTGAGTCGTGGTGCGAGATAAACGATTGCTATACCTATTGCACTCAGTATCCAAATACTCGGTAGTTGAGCTGTCGTGGGAAGAAGACCTATGTCCTGATGTCGTTCTAGCCCAAGAAGTTGATCAAACCCTAGCTGTGGTAACTCTGCTTGGATGATCAGTAGTGCCAGTGCATTGACGAAGCCACTAACGACTGCTTTGGGAACAAATTTCATTAATTTTCCAGCGCCTAAAATTCCCCATAGGATTTGAAAGCAACCTGCAAAAAAGCTAGCCGTTAATAGAAGAATGATCCCTTTATTATTAGCCAGGCTATTTCCATGCACTGCTAAGCCAGTCATGAGTACCGCTGTTGAGCCTGATGCTGACGTGATCATTGCAACGCGACTCCCAGTGATGGCGATCGCAATTGTCAGGAATATTGCTCCATAAAGACCAGTTTCTGGTGAAAAACCTGCGACACTGGCAAACCCTATGGCTTCAGGTATCAAAACAAGTGACATGACCAATCCTGCCATCAAGTTGTTGACAGGACTGTCTTGAAATTCGTTAAGCCTGCGTTTAATTGCCAACATCATTTTGTTAGAGGTTTAAGGCTTTAATAATTTTATCTTGAATAGTCGTTTAAATGTGTTTCGGCAATCACATAGTCTTGTTTTGAATTTCTGACATTCGGTTTGCTTTTCTTGAGTGCTGACAGGTTGTATTCGCTCTTTGCATGTCAAATGAGTTGACATGCTTGTGGTTGACTTGTTGGCCTTGCTGGGTCTTTATTTGGCTGATTATGATTGTGGTGTCAATGGTTTCTGTCTTGTTATTGAGGCAATGCTCGAGTCATTTGCGTTCTGTTTTGCTTGTTTTGATTGTGATTAAGCCACATCATGTTTGCGTTAAGCTTCTTTGAGGCTGTGAATGACTTGATGGTGACCGCCATTGCGGTGTGGATTGCCTTCGCGAAGGCAGAATCTGGTCTCCATTCCTGAGGCAAGGGCTGCATCACATTCTCCAGGATGATCGCTTATAAAGAGAATTGATGTTGCCTTTATGCCGATTATTTGGCTGATGGTGTTGTAGCTATCTTCTTTTAGTTTTGATCCTGTTCTAGTGTCGAACCATTGGCTAAATCGATCTGTGATGTCTCCATTGGTGGTATGCGAATACAGCAGTTGTTGTGCCTTGACGCTTCCTGATGAGTAAACTGCAAGGGTGAGACCTTTTTGTTTCCACGTATCTAAAGCTGGAATCACGTCAGGGTACAAAGGGGATTGCAGTTCTCCAGATGCATAGCCTTGCTCCCAAATGATTCCCTGCAGCTCCTTAAGGGCTGTTGATTTTCGATCACATTCAATAAGGTGTTCGAAGTAACGAACAACTTCTTCTTCGGTAGGAGAGTTCAGGCTGGTTGCCTGAAGCAAGAGTGCTTGGCTCGTCGGATCGGTGTCTTTCTTCCATTCGTTGATGGCTTCTTGGATTGCAGCCGACACACTGGCTTTGCGGTTTTGTGCGCAGATTGTCTGTGTGAGTTGGCGCCGGGCGAAGGGGAACAGAGTCTGGGATACGAAATTGACAGGGCATGTCGTCCCTTCAATATCAAGAACAATGGCCTCAATCACAGTGTTTTGTTGAGCAGGGTTTGTCTCCACGACAATTCGAGGAGGAATTCAATGATTTCAGTATGCCGTTTGGCTTGAAAAAGATCATCACCCCATGCGTACAGGCCATGTCCTCCGACTAGTAGGCCTGAAGGTGCATCCTCTAAATATTGGCTTGCTTTTGCGCTCAGGTATTTTAAATTCTGATCATTTTTGATAATGGGCAGCTCAACTGTTGTGTCATGGGTGCTGATGCCTGCCAGTCCCTTGAGCATCTCCCATCCACTCAGTTTCAAGTGGCCTTCTGCCTGATGCCGTCTGGAAAGAAATGTTCCGTTGATTGAATGGGTGTGAAGAACTGCTCCCGCAGAGCACTGTTTGATGATTTGCAGATGCATCAATGTTTCTGCACTGGCCTTCCCTTCGCCACCGATTACCTCTCCGTGGGCATTGACTTCAATCAGATCTGTTGCCTCTAGGGATCCTTTGTCTACGCCGCTGGGTGCCATCAAGAGTCTCAATGGCTCCTGCTCATACACAACACTGAAGTTGCCGCCGGTTCCGTCACACCACCCGCGGTTGTGCAGGTCGCGAATGGCTTTGATTAATTGTTGTTTGTGATCGTCTTTTCGCATGGCTCAACTCTGGCATTCAGAGCACCAATGGCTGCTCCGTCCCCCCAGTCGTTTGCGTTCAATCGGGTTGCCACAAACCAAGCACGGTTGACCCGTGCGCCGATAGACCGATGCTTGGCCTCCATAGTTGCCATTCACACCCTCGAGGTCTCGAAAATCGCTGAAGGTGGTGCCTCCTGCTCCGATGCTGATCTCGAGAACATGCACGAGGCTTATGCACAGGCGCTCGAGCTCAGCAAGCCTGAGTTCACCAGCTTTGCGATGCGGTGCGATGCCTGATGCAAAAAGGCTTTCGTCGGCATAGATGTTGCCTGCCCCGGCAACGACCGCTTGATCTAGAAGAGCAGCCTTGATTGTTCGGGTTGATCCTCTCAGTTTTTGTTGCAGATACGTTGCGTTGAACTCTTCACTGAAGGGTTCGGGACCCAATCGTTGGAGGCCTGTGATGACAGAGTCGATGGGTACGTTCTGCGGTACAAACCACATCTCTCCGAAGCTGCGCATATCCACGAAGCGCAGTTCATGGCCCTGTTCATTCCAGAGGCGAACCCGTGTGTGACGGCAGGGATCCGTTTGCGTTGGATGCCATTGGAACTGGCCAGTCATGCGCAAATGAACGCCCCATACCCCGTTGCAGGTTCCCGTTTGCGGCTCGTGCAGTTGCGCCATGAGGTATTTCCCTCGACGGCTCCAATGCCCCACTTTTTGCCCTTGCAGTCCAAGACAAAGAGCATGGGGTCCCCCTGGACTGGCGACTGCCCGATCACGGAGGACATCAACGTCGTGAATGACAAACGACTGAAGACGGCTCGCCAGTCCCCGGCGAACCGTCTCTACTTCCGGGAGTTCCGGCAACGGACTCAGGCCGGTTCGAGTTCCGACTCGGCAAAGTTGTTTGTGTTGATGCCGCCCTCGGAGCCTGAGATGCCGTTGTAGTTCACCTGCTCAAACCGCACCACGACCGGGTAACGGATGCCAGACGTGTCGATGGAGGCCACTTTGCCAACTTCGTTGAACCAGTAGGACTCAGGGCGCTTGATGCGCACCATGTCACCGCGGGAGATCGCCATCGCTGCGCTGAAACTGGGATGCAAAAGGAGCGTATCTCGGTGATGGCACCTCGGTGCCTGAGCGTCACACAATGTCGTCCCAAGGCTCTGCTAGTTCGGTCGGTTTCCATGGCAGCATCCAACGTCTGTTGTGCTGCGGTTCGTGTTGCCCTCGTCCCCTGAATCTCCACTATTGGAGCTCGATCTGCCCGATCCGGAGCAGGACGACATCAGCACCATGGAGTTTCTGGCCAAGCTGGAAGAGGCATGGACCGTCTGCGACAAATTCGATCTTCAGACTGAGATCTGGAGAGGGCGCATTCTCAAGGCTGTACGTGATCGTGAGAAGCGTGGAGGTGAGGGGCGCGGTGCCGGTTTTCTGCAGTGGCTTAGAGAGCAAGAGATCAGCAAGACGCGGGCTTATGGCCTGATCCAGCTGGCGGAATCGGCCGAACAGATGCTTGGTGACGGCGTTTTGGAGCCGACCAGTGTCAATCAGTTTTCGAAAAGAGCCTTCATGGAAACCTCCTTGGCTGAACCGGAGGTGCAGCTGATGATCTCGGAAGCAGCCAATGAGGGACAAGAGATCACCCGGAAGCAGGTGCGACGGTTGGCTGATGAGTTCACTGCGGCGACGAGCCCCCTTCTGCCAGAGGAGATCCGTGAGCGGACGCAACAGAACCTTCTTCCTCCGAAGGCGGTGGCGCCTCTGGTGAGGGAGCTCGCCAAGCTTCCCGAGCCCCAGCAAGAGGATCTGCGTAAGGTTCTTCGCGATGAGCCAGAGCTCGATCGCATCAAAGATGTCACCCACACGGCGCGATGGATCACTAAAGCCACTGAATCGGGAGAGGCCGTGCGTGCGTTTCAACAGGGTGAACTGGATCTTGAGAAGGCGATGCAGGAGGCCCAGAGGTTGGATGCGCTTGGCCTCCTTGCGGATGCCGTTGGTCAGGCCCATGCTCTGGAATCCGCTGTGCTCAAGCTGCATACCTCCTGGAGACGACTCGGCGGTCTTCAAGAGCGGCTCTGGGTGGAGAGTGGGAGCAGCACGCCCTATCTGAGGGATGTTCTCTCTGCGCTGCAAAGCCTCAGTGGAGCCACCATGCGCGTCTCTTTAGGGGAACTGGCTGGTGGAAAGCGGGTTCGCTTGCAACTGGTCGAGGAATCACCGGATCAACTGGAGCCACCTGTTCTCTAGATCTGGCGCTCGGTATGGTGGATACACCACCTGTAGTGTGTCGTGGATTTGCTGCTGACGACGCTGCAGCGTTATTACGGATGGTCATCCTTCCGATCGGGCCAGCGTCCAGTGGTGGAGTGCCTCCTTGCTGGCAAGGATTGCTTGGCGGTGTTGCCGACCGGCGGCGGCAAGTCTCTCTGCTATCAACTTCCGGCTCTCGTTCGCGCTGGCTTGGTGGTGGTGATCTCACCGCTGGTGGCTCTGATGGAAGATCAGGTGCTTCAGCTTCGCCGCCGGGGGATTGAGGCGGCCTGTTTGCATGGCGGAATCGAGCTCGAGCAGCGTCGTCGCATCCTCGAACAGATCGATGCAGGAACCCTCAGACTTCTGTATCTCGCACCGGAACGGCTGCAGGGGGAAGCGATCCGTTCTCTGCTGCAGGAGCAGGCGGCATCCGGTCAGTTGGTTGCTTTCGCAGTGGACGAAGCTCACTGCATCAGTGCCTGGGGGCATGACTTCCGTCCGGATTACCGACGCCTTGGCCAATTGAGGGATCTCTGCCCAGGTGTGCCGATGGTGGCGCTCAGCGCCACAGCAGCACCACGCGTTCGCGCCGACATCCTCCGCCTGTTGCATCTCCGTCGTCCTCTCATTCAGGTGGCATCAGCCCGTCGACGCAATCTGCACTACGCCATGCGCAGGCGTGTGAAAGATCCTCTCCAGGAGGTGGTTGCGGCTATCCAACAAGCCAGAGGCGCCTCCCTGATCTATGCCCGGACGCGTCGTTCAGTCGAGCAGTGGACCGAGAGGCTCCGCTCAACCGGCATTGAGGCCATCTCATACCACGCTGGTCTCGAGCCGGACGTGCGACTGCGGGCCCTTGAGCATTTTCTCGGCAGCAACGATCCCGTACTTGTCGCCACGGTCGCCTTCGGAATGGGCGTCGATCGCTCGGATGTGGGTTTGGTTCTCCACCTTGATTTGCCGGGTACCCCTGAGGGTTATCTGCAGGAATCGGGTCGTGCCGGTCGTGATGGATTGCCGGCTCACTGCTTGGTGCTCTTTTCACCCGCTGATCGCACAAGCCTCGGCAGGGCGATGCAAGCCTCATTGCGTCGATCACAAGCGAGTGATTCTGCAGACGAGGCCCATCGGGTTGAGCTTGCCCAGCGGCAGTTGCGTCGAATGGAGGCTGTGGCCGAAGGGGAGGGCTGCCGGGAACAGGCACTGCTGCTCTCGGTCGGTGAGCTTGTCCCTCCCTGCGGTCGCTGCGATCGCTGCCAGATGGAGTGTCACCGGCAGAACTGGTCAGATGAAGCGCAGATCCTGTTGGAAAAACTGGCCGTTGCACGCGGGACGGATGTCAGGCATCTCAGTGATGCTCTCAATATCGAGGAGGGGCAATCGGCTCACTGGGGTTGGCTTGCCCGTCGTCTGGTTCAGGAGGAGCTGATTCAGGAAAGTGATGATGGCAACCAGCGCCTTTACATCAGGGAAAGTGGCCGACGGTTTCTCCATCGTCCCTGGCCCCTTCTTTATGCAGCTTGATTCAGGCGTCAGCTCTTCGCGGTCTTGCAGCGGTCCTTCAACAGGTCGCGTTCGAACTCCTTCTGGGGTGAGCTCCAGGTCTTCCAGCTTCCATTGGCGGCCGTCACGTTGATCTTCTCTGCGGCGCAGTTCACGGCCACATACAGAGACTGTCCATCACTGTTAAGCGTGGGTGCGACGTCACTGCCTCCCATTAACTGCCAGTTACCCCAGTCCACCTGAAGGGGGCCATAGGTCTTCCAGTCAGCTTTGTTCGGTTGGATGCCTGGTGAGGTCTTCGAGACATCGGCTTTTGCGGTGATGACTGGTTTGGCTTTGGTTGTTGACTTGGCCTTGGTTGTTGTCTTGGCCTTGGATGCTGTCTTGGTTTTGGGCTTGATAGTTGTGTTCGTTTTGATTTCGGCTGCTGACGCCTTGGGCTTGGGCTTGGGTTGCACAGTCGTCTCAGGAACGGCTGCTGTTTCAGGTTGATCCCTAGTGGCCACCGCGGCGGCTGGTTGGGTTTCGCTGGCTCGAAGCATGAGCTTGGTGCCCACGGTCACCTGGTTGGGATTCGCAATGGAATTGATGCTGACTAGCGATGCGACAGGGACTTTGTAGGCCTTGGCAATTTGCGTCAGGGTCTGGCCGCGCGCCACGGTGTGACTGGTGGCATTGGGGTCTGCCTTCACCGGTACTGGCTTGAGTTTGGGTTTGGCGGCTGTTTTCGGTTTTGGCAAAACTGCATTGCTAGGCAGTTTCAGCGTTTGGCCTTTCTCCACATGATCGGCACTGGCGAGGCCGTTCAACACCATTAATTGGCGCTCACTGACGCGGTACTGCAGAGCGATCGCACCAAGGGTGTCTCCCGAACGCACCGTATGCCGCCCCTTCCCAGCTGTGAATCCTGCGGCTGCTCCCTCTGGAAGACGCAGGGTCTGCCCCGCCTCGACATGGTTTGAGTCGCGCAGGCCGTTCACACGCATCAAACTGCCGATCGATACGCCATAGCGTTCAGCGATATCGGAGAGGGTGTCTCCGCCTCTGACCGTTATGTTTGCTGCGCCGGAAGGAAGGCCCGAGAGGGCCATCAAGGCAAGGAGTGCTACGAGGGTGCGGCGCATACATCTCCAATAGATGGGCGAAACATAAGGTGCCATCCACAGGACGCCAGCCCTGCTTCATACGCTCGTCAAAGAATCTCAGCTCAAAAGTCGGCGAAATGTATCCGGCTTCAGTGTGTAGGGAGGATATCTCTGCGGTAGATCGAGCCAGAACGAGCGTTTCAGAACCGAGCGTTCATGCGAAAAAGTGCGGAACCCTGCTTCGCCGTGATGGGATCCCATGCCACTGGCCCCAACACCTCCGAAAGCAAGACCTGGGACGCCAGCCTGGAGGATGACATCGTTGAAACAGACGGTCCCGGAACTCGTGGTGCGCAGGAGGCGTTGCTGCTCGTCAGGATCTCCACCAAACAGATAAATAGCGAGAGGCTTGTCCTGACTTTGGATGCGGGTGATTGCATCGTTGAAATCATCGATTTCAATCACGGGAAGAAGAGGACCGAACAGTTCATCGGCCATCAGCGGGTCAGTGTTGTTTTGGATGCTGATCAACGTTGGGGCAATCCTGCGGCGGGTTTCATCACATTCCCCACCAAGGAGGACGCGTCCGTCGTCCTGTGCTGTTTTGATCAAGCCCGCCAAACGTTTGTAGTGACGCTCAGAAATCAGTGAAGCCATGTGCTCTGATTCCAGGGGGTTGGTGCCGTAGAGCGCGTGACGCTGGTCCGTCATGGCCTGGAGGAGTGGACCTTTCAGACTGTGTTCCACAAGGATGTGATCGGGCGCCACACAGGCTTGTCCTGCGTTAAATCCCTTTCCCCAGATCAGTCGCCGTGCGGTGACTTCCAGATCGGCCCCTGCGAGAACCACGGCAGGGTTCTTGCCTCCGAGTTCCAGGGTCACCGGTGTGAGATTGGCCGCTGCTCCTTCAAGAACTTTGGCTCCAATCCGCCCCCCTCCGGTGAAAAAAATGTGATCAAAACGGAGCCTGACCAGATCCGCCGCCACGCGGGCGTCCCCGTTCACGACCTGGACCACATCGCTGGGAAAGTGGAGCGGCACCAGTCGTTCAATCAGCTCCGCTGTTGCCGGTGCCTGCTCAGACGGCTTGATTACAGCTGTATTTCCTGCGGCCAGTGCGCTAACCAAAGGCCAGAACGTAAGACTGAAGGGCAGATTCCAGGGCCCGATGAGAAGCACGCAGCCAAGTGGTTCCCGGATCAGCTGGGCGCGTCCGGGCTGCTGCACGATTGGGACCCGGACCGATTGAGGGCGCATCCATCGGCGCAGGTTCCGTCGGGCCAGTTTCAATTCCTGCAGCAGGGACACCACCTCGGCCATCCCTTCGAGTGGAGGTTTGGCCAGATCCTGATGAAGCGCGTCCAACACCTCCTGCTCGTGGTCACAGACGAGGGAATGCAAGCGATCCAGTTGGAGCCGTCGCCAGGCTTCTGGGCGGCTTGTCCCTTTCACCACAGGGGCGCGCAGTGCTTCGAGATCTGTAGCTGAGAAGGGACTGGTCCCGGTGATCTGAACCATCACGGTTCCCTGCGACCGTTGCATGTTTGCAGGTCTTCCCTTGCATCCATTGCGAAGGGGATGACGGAAGCCTCCGTCGTCATTACTACGGAGTGAGCAAGCATCAGTCGGATGCCGAAGCAGCAGCGGTGGTGGAACGGCGCCGTGATCTATCAATTGATCGTGCGCAGCTATGCCGATGGCAACGGCGATGGCGTGGGAGATCTGCAGGGGCTGTCGAGTCGTTTGCCTTATCTGCGCTGGCTTGGCGTGGAAGCGATTTGGCTGACTCCGGTCTATCCATCCCCCCTCCAGGACGGTGGGTATGACATCACTGATTTCAAGGCGATCCATCCAGATCTGGGAGATCTGGCGGCCTTTCATCGTTTTCTCACCGCAGCCCATGGGCATGGTCTGAAGGTGGTGATGGATCTGGTGCTGAATCACACCAGCGCGCTTCACCCCTGGTTTCAGAGGGCGCGCTGGGCACCACAGGGCACGCCTGAGAGAGAGGTGTACGTCTGGAGCGACGATCCCCATCGCTATGCGGACGCTCCCGTTCTGTTCCGCCACTTCGAATCGTCCAATTGGGAATGGGATGACGTGGCGGGGCAGTACTACCTCCACCGGTTCCTGCGTCATCAGCCCGACCTCAATTACGCCAACCCCCTGGTGCAAGACGAGATGCTCGAGGTTGTCGATTTCTGGATCGAGCGTGGTGTTGATGGTTTCCGTCTGGATGCGGTGCCCTTTCTCTGCGAAGAGGAGAATTCACGTTGCGAGGGCTTGCCGGAGACGCATGCCTTTTTGAAGCGGTTGCGTGAGCGGGTGGATTCTCATGACCGCGATGTTCTCCTGTTGGCCGAGGCAATCCAACCGGTGCAGGAGGCAGCGCCCTATCTCGCGGACGATGAATTGCATGGTGCGTTCAATTTTGTTCTCACGGCTCATCTGTTCGCGGCCATTGCCAGCGGTTCCACGGAGCATCTGCGTCAGTGTCTTCAGGATGCCCAGGACGCCGTGTGCGGCTGCCGCTGGGCTTTACCCCTGCGCAATCACGATGAGCTCTGGCTTGGAGATGGTCATCTGATTCCCGAGGAGGTGATCCAAATCATTCGAGCCGGGCTTCATCAGGGCCAGGGTCACTGGCTCAACTGGGGCATTAATCGCCGCTTAGCTCCTTTGCTTAATGGCGATCCAGGTTCGAACCGTGTGTTGCACGGACTTCTCTACAGCCTGCCGGGGATGCCTTGTCTTTATTACGGCGATGAGCTGGGGATGGGGGACTGGCCCGGATTGAGGGACCGGGATCCCAACCGCACACCCATGGCCTGGACACCGGCCCGGAATGGAGGCTTCTCGTCGGCCCCGGACCCACTGCTCGTGTTGCCGCCCATCACAGCGCCTGGATACGACTACCGGGTGGTGAATGTGGAAGTGCAGAAACAGCTTCCAGGGTCACTGCTCAACTGGCACCGGCGCATGCTCACCTGCCGGCGGTTGTTGCCGGCCTTGCGCCATGGTGATTTCGAGCTGCTCCCGAGCGTTCATCCCAGTGTGATCAGCTATGTGCGCTGCGACGGATCGATGACCGTGCTGGTGGCGGCGAATCTTTCGGCGGCAGGAGCGTCGCTTCAACTCGATCTCAGCCGATGGGAGGGAGAGCGAACCCGGGAAGTGATGTGGGGGTGTGAATACCCACCCGCCAGCGCAGACTGGTTTGTGTATTTGCCGGCCCACGGCTTCAACTGGTGGTTGCTGGGTGAGGTTGAAGAGCAGAACGAAGCCTTGCAGGACAGCTGACGGGCGCGAGCGGCCCGCGTTCAGCGGGACAGATCCAGGACGCCCGCATCAGCACTGCCGTGGCCAGCCTGAGCCAGGAGTTCGCTCACCTCCGGGCGCAGTCGCTCGGCATCCTGCTGATCCACCATGGCCAGGCGTGTGCGGCGGCAGAGCAGATCAGTGACGCCTCGCGCATGCTCATGGGTGATCGCATGACGCAGCTCGCCTCGGCAGACAGGAATCACATCGCTGAGGGGCTGTCGGTCGTCGTCAGACCAGCTCGACACCAGGTGTGGTGCTGCAAGCCCATGGTTGCCCAGTAGGTGGGCGATCTGCTGCTGGCGCTGAGGCGTGTCTGGCAACAGTGATTCCAGAGAGGCCTCCTGGCTCTGGAGCAGAGCAGGTGTTTGCAGGGAATCTGGGGCGCTGCCGATCAGAGGCAACATCCCAGGTGCTTGAAGGGCGTGCCCGAGCTGCTGCTCCACTGCTTGGAGAGTATCGATGGCCATGGGCCGGCAGGTGGTCCATTTGCCTCCCATCACACTGACCAGTCCGCAGGCCAGAGTCTCCACCTCGTGCTCGCGCACGACGCGGCTGCTGTTCACATCGGCACCTGCAGGCTTCAGCAGAGGGCGTCCCCCGGCCCAGCAGCTGCCTACGTCGATGTGGTTGAGTGCAGGAAACCAGCGCTGTACATAATCCAGCAGGTACTTCACTTCGTTCTCTGATGGAGAGGAGGCCTGCTCCTGGGGGCAGGGGGTGTCGGTTGTGCCCACCAGGGTTCGCCCAAAGAACGGAAGCATGAACAGCACCCGTCCGTCATCGGTAGACGGCAGCAGCAGGCCGATTCCCTCCGGGCAAAGGGTTTGCTTGAGCACGAGGTGGATGCCACGGCTGGTGAGCATCCTCTTCTCGCAGGAGGGATCTGCCATCCTCCGGATCGTGTCGGAGTGGATCCCAGTGGCATTCACCACCACCCTCGCCTGCCAACGCTCGCTTTGACCGCCCGTGCTTTCGCTGATCGCTCCGCAGAGCCTGCCGCTGCTGTCGGTTTCCAGGGCGACGACCCGCGTACGGGTGCGCACGACCGCGCCCGCTTGTTCCGCGGTGAGTGCCATCAGGAGGTTGAGGCGCGCGTCATCAAACTGCCCGTCGCTGTAGGCCACCCCCCGCGTGATGTCGTCTCGAAGGGCGGGGAGGGCATGGCGCAGCTGTTGGCTTGAGAGCAGGCGACTGCTTCCAATCCCTGAGCGGCCCGAAAGTGCGTCGTAAAGGCCCAGCCCGAGGCGGTAGTAGGCCTGGCCGATCACTCCGCCCGTGGGCAGGGCCAGTTCGAGGCGTTTGGCTAGGAAAGGAGCTTGCTGGAGCCAGTGTCCCCGCTCCAGCAAGGCTTCTCTGACCAATCGCAGCTGCGCCGTGTCGGCGGTTTTGAACGCAAGCTCGAGGTAACGAACCCCTCCGTGCAGCAACTTGGTGCTGCGGCAACTGGTGCCTCCTCCCAGGTCATGGCTTTCCAGCAGGGCCACACGCAGGCCGCGCCGCACGCCCTCGTAGGCAACGCAGGCACCGCTGGCGCCTCCGCCGATCACCAGGAGATCGAAGCACGTGTCATTCATGCCAGTGGAGGCTCCGCGAAACGGCGTCATCCCACCGTCGTAACCAAGTCTGGCGCTGATCAGGATCAAGACGAGGCCTGAACAGTTGGGTGTTCTGTTGACGCTGGGGAAGAAGGACCTGAAGGTCGGGAACGACGTCGCACTGAAGGCCTGCCAGCAAGGCGACGCCCCGTGCGGTGCTTTCCAGCTGCGATGGGCGCCGCACGCGCAGCCCTGTGCTGTCGGCCTGGGCCTGGAGAAGGGGATCTGAGGCGGCTGCACCGCCATCGACGGCCAGTTCTCCCAGTCCATGGCCGATGGCATCCTCGGCCAGTCGAACCAACCCCGCCACGGAGAGGGCGATTCCCTCGAGCGCGGCACGGGCGATGTGCCCCCGTCGGCTGTCGCGGGTGAGGCCAATCAGCAGACCGCGTGCCTGGGGATCCCAGTGGGGTGTGCCCCAGCCTGTGAAGGCCGGTACGAGCATCACCCCCGCGGCGTTTTCAACACTGAGGGCGAGACGGTTCACCTCATCTGCTGTGGGAATGATCTCCAATCCATCGCGAAGCCACTGCACGACGGTGCCGGCATTGAAAAGGCTGCCCTCCAGGCAATACGTGGGAATGCCCTGGTCATCAGTCCAGCCGAGAGTGCTCAGCAGCCCAGCGTCACTGCGCTTGATCTCCGTCCCGGTGTTGATCACCAGGAAGGCACCGGTTCCATAGGTGCATTTGGCTTCACCTGGTTCCAGGCAGAGTTGTCCGAGGGTTGCAGCCTGCTGGTCGCCCAGGAGTGCACAGATCGGCACTCCGGCGAAGGGGCAGTCGCTGGCGATCGCGCCGAAGTCACCGCGGCAGGGCACGAGATCGGGTAAGGCGCTGGTGGGGAGCCCAATGTGATCACAGAACGCAGGCACCCATTGGCGCTGTTCCAGATCCATGAGCAGGGTGCGACTGGCATTGCTCATGTCGGAGCAGTGGCGACGTGCCCCGCTCAAGTGCCACAGCAGCCAGCTTTCCACCGTCCCGAAGCAGAGATCTCCTTGGGCTGCCGCGCTGGCGGCGGCGTTGTGGTGCTGAAGCAGCCAGTGGATCTTGCTGGCGCTGAAATAGGGGTCGAGCATCAGGCCTGTGCGGGTCCGCCAGTCCCCTTCCAGTCCTGCCCGTTTCCAGGCTGCGCAGACATCGGCTGTGCGCCCGTCCTGCCAGACCAGAGCTGGACCGCAGGGAGAGCCGTCGCTGCGGCGCCAGAGGATGGTGGTTTCGCGCTGATTGGTGATGCCGCAGGCCACCACCGCTTGGCGTTGCTCTGCGGTGATCGTCTGCTCCAGACGTGCCATGGCCTGGCGCTGACTGGCCCAAATCTCCATGGGCTCCTGTTCGACCCAGCCATCAGCGGGGTAGTGGATATTCAGGGGCGCAGAGGCGCTGGCCACCGCCTGCCCCTGCGCATCAAATAGAACAGCGCGTGAGCTGCTGGTGCCTTGATCCAGTGCCAGCAGGAGAGGCGGGCTAACCATGGCGCTCCTGTTTATTAAGTGCTAGCGGTGGTAGTGCCCGGCTGCAAAGACCATGCTTCGGGATGTCTCAACGGCAAGCACTCCCGCTTGGGTGTCTGAAGCCGTGGTGTACCAGATTTTTCCCGATCGATTCCGGCGCAGCGGAAGGGTGAAGGCGCAATCCAGCCTCGCCCTGCAGCCCTGGGGCAACAGCCCTCAGGAGCAGGGGTTCCAGGGGGGTGATCTGCTTGGCGTGCTCGATGCTCTCGATCACCTGCAGGAGCTGGGTGTCACCTGTCTGTATCTCACCCCTGTGTTCAGTTCAGCGGCCAATCACCGTTATCACGCCTACGACTATTTCCAGGTGGATCCTCTGCTGGGGGGGGATGCTGCTCTGGATGCTGTGATTGAAGCGTTGCATGGCCGCGGCATGCGCCTCATCCTCGATGGCGTGTTCAATCATTGCGGCCGCGGCTTCTGGGCTTTTCACCACCTGCTGGAGAACGGTCCGTCATCTCCATATGTGGACTGGTTCACGGTGCATCAGTGGCCCCTGATCCCCTACCCCCGTAAGGGTCAGTCGTGCGGATACAGCTGCTGGTGGAATGATCCTGCGCTACCTAAGTTCAACCACGCCAATCCAGCAGTCCAAGATCATCTGCTAGCGGCGGGTCGGCACTGGCTTGAACGCGGCATCGACGGATGGCGCTTGGATGTCCCGGATGAGGTTCCCCATGCGTTCTGGGTCGATTTTCACCGCATGGTGAAGGACGTGAATCCGAACGCATGGATTGTTGGGGAGATCTGGGGAGACGCCCGTCCCTGGTTGCAGGGCGATCAGTTTGATGGCGTGATGAATTACCGCCTGGGCTGGAGCAGCTTGTGCTGGGCTGCTGGTGCCAGGTTGAGGTCGGGCTACCGCAATCCGATGTACCCGCTCAACCGTCTGGATGGGGAGGATTGGATCACCTGCGTGGACCAGACCTTGGGTTGGTATTCCTCTGCGGTGAACCGCAGCCAGCTCAACCTGCTCGACAGTCACGACGTTCCCAGGGCTCTGCACACCCTGCGGGGGGACGCCAACGCGCTTCGACTGGCTTTGCTTTTGTTGTGCCTCCAACCTGGAGCTCCCTGCCTCTACTACGGCACGGAGATGGGTTTAAGCGGAGGACCAGAGCCAGGGTGCCGTGAGGCCTACCCCTGGTCGGGACCTGTTCCTCAGGACCTCCGGCGGATGGTGAGGGACCTGTTCGGGCTGAGGCGTTCGCTCGCTGGCCGCATCGCTGACGGTTGGAGCTGGCATGCGGTAGGTGAGGACGGTTTGCTGGGGCGGTCTCGCCGCAGTCCAACTGTGTCGGTGTTCATCAACCGAAGCCGCCGCCGCCGCCTCAATTGTCCAGAGAAATTCGCACATGTTGTCTGGAGTGCCGGCAGCATCGACGCCAGTGATCAGATGCTGGGACCGCAGTCAGCTGTGGTGTTCTCCTCGGTGCCCGGAGAGGAGATTGAAGCCCTTGTCGAGACTTGAACTCGAGACCTCTCCCTTACCAAGGGAGTGCTCTACCGCTGAGCTACAAGGGCATGTGGAGGATGGGCCGGGTTGGATTTGAACCAACGTAGGCAGAGCCAGCGGATTTACAGTCCGCCCCCATTAACCACTCGGGCACCGACCCGAACCACACCGGAAGAACTTACCAGCTCACATGACAGGGGTGGTCGATACGATCAGGGGCCATCGTTCCTGCGAGTGATGCGTCTGCTTCTGCTCAACGGCCCCAACATCAATCTGCTGGGCCAGCGGGAACCTGGCCTTTACGGGCACCAGACGCTTGCTGACATCGAAACGTGCTTGAGGGATCGGGCCAGAGCGGCTGAGGTGCAACTCGAAACGTTTCAAAGCAATTTTGAGGGTGCTCTGGTGGAACGGGTCCATGAGGCGATGGGCTCAGTGGACGGGATCCTGATCAATGCCGGTGCCTACACCCACACCTCCATTGCGTTGCGCGATGCTCTTCTGGGGGTGGCGATTCCTTTCGTGGAAGTGCATTTGAGCAATACCCATGCGCGCGAGACGTTTCGTCATCACTCCTATCTCGCCGACTGTGCTTTGGGCGTGGTGTGTGGGTTCGGCGCCTTCAGTTACACCATGGCTTTTGACGGCTTGGTGAACTACCTCAGAGGAGCAAAGGCATGAGCATCACCAGTTCAACGATGGACCGCTCAGGCCCATCGATTGCCTCGATCCGCTGGTTGGCGGCTCCAACGAGTGTGCGCTGGGTTGAGCAAGCCAATGCCAGGCCCATGGAGGTGTTGATTGACCATGCCCACTGCGAGCGCAAGGCAGCTGGATCAGCGGTTCAGTTGATGTTCCGTTATCTCTGTGAACCTGGTCTGGGCGAAGTTCTTAGCCCTTTGGCGCGGGAGGAGCTGGAGCATTTTGAGCAGGTGCTGGCGCTGCTCAAATCAAGAGGTCGTTATCTGGAGCCGCTCCGTTCTCCTGCCTATGGAGCCCTTCTTGCCAAGCAGGTTCGACGGGGAGAGCCCGAGCGCATGCTGGATTCCTTCCTGATCGCAGGATTGATTGAGGCCCGAAGCCACGAACGCATGGCGTTGCTGGCCCAAAACAGTCCTGACCCTGGGTTGAGAGAGCTTTACGGCGGCCTTTTGAAGAGTGAAGCGCGTCACTTCGGTCTCTACTGGGTGCTGTGTGAGCAGCGCTATCCGCGTGATGTGATCATTCCACGGTTGGAGCAGCTAGCAGCGGCAGAGGTTGATGCGCTCAGAGGAGACCTGAGCTGCCCTGAGGACGTGAGGATGCATTCCGTTGGTGTGATCTTTTGATCGTCTCGGTGATCCTTGGTTGGAACATTCAATCTGTTTCTGGAACCATGGTGCAGAGCTGAGTGATCAGCGAAGCGCTAATTTTTCTGTTGTGGCTTAAAAAAATGTGCCGCCGGTGATCCATGCCTGGAACGGTGCCCTGGTTCCTTCCAGAATTGCCAAATAGCTCGTGCTGAAGATGCCTGCAAAGGTGATGCAAATGCCGATTGCAATCAGAGCTTCATAGAGATTTTTAGGATTTCCAGCCTCAGGGTTTGAGAAGGCGCGACGACGAGCCATGGATTCTCCTATGCCTCTTGGTTATGAACATCATTCCTCGGTTGCGCCGATGCAACGAGTGAACGTCAACAAGTCATCACCTTGTGAAGGCATGTGAATCATCGATGCTTTGACTTTGCGAGACATGAAGATTGTTATTGATTGCTGCTGCAATTGTTAAGAGTTTTTGGTGTTGGTGATTACCAAGTCAATGAAGATCTAAGCGTTCTCCTTCCTTCAGGACTGCTTGAGCCAGGGTCCTGTCTTGAAAGGTTTCGCTACGCGAGTCCAAAAGAAGTCTGAAGAGATGCGCCAGCAAGCGCGTGTCAGTTCTAGAATTGACCCAATTGCCGTTCGGTTTCGATGCCTGACCCCGTAACAGCTGTTGCCGATTCCCTCCAGGCGCTACGGAATGGCACCACTGATGAGCAATGGGATGGATTGAAAGCCAACCCATTGGTGCGCGACCTGATCAGTCGCTGTGCCGACCTCGAAGCAGCCTGGCTCCTGAGTGATCAAACTCCCGCGGATGGGGCCTGCACCCGTCGAAGCAAAGCGCTGAGGTCTCCAGTGGATGCCCGATTGCTTCTTGCCGCCTGAGGCCGATAAAGACAAACCGCGAAGCCTCGAGGTGGCGATGGTGCCTTGAGGCGATTTGCTTCAAGAGCCATGGGACCGCGATGGCTTCAGGGCATTAAAGCGTTGGAAACCGCCTGGCGATTGGTTCTCCAGTGAAGTTGGCAACCCAGCCGCTGGGGTTGTTGAACAAACGGATGGCGCAGAACGATGGATTCGCGCCCATGTCGAACCAGTGACGGGTTCCAGCCGGCACGCTGATCCAGTCATTGGCTTCGCATCTCACTTGAAGCACTTCGTTGTCGATATGCAGGCAAAACAGGCCGCGTCCTTCCACGAACAGACGCACCTCGTCTTCAGCATGGGTGTGTTCGCTTAGGAATTTCTGGCGTAGGGCTTCTCGATCCGGATGATCTGGATGCATCCGGATGGCATCAACGGTGGAGTAACCACCGAGGGCCTGGATCTGCTGGATCTCCTCGGCGTAGGTCGAGAGAATTGCGTTTTGATCGGCATCATGTGCAAGCTCCGCCCTGTTCGCGCACCGATCAAAAGCGATGCCACGCAGGCGTAGCTCCTGTTGGATGCGAGCTGGATCGACCGTGTTCAAGACCGGCTCGCCGGCTTGCTCGGAATAGATGCTCAGCTCACTCATGGCTTAGAACCTGGCTGGGGTGCTGTCGTCGATGTTGTTTCAGCATGCTGGATCGGTTGCTGCCACCTTTTCAACGTTGCTCAAACCTTCAGGGCCATCGTCGAATTCCCTCACGCTTGTGGGTGTAGGCCCCGGAGATCCGGAGCTGCTCACGATTGCTGCAGTGCGGGCCTTGGAGCTGGCGGATGTGGTGGCTTATCCCGTGGGCCGGGAGGGAGGGACTGGGATGGCGCTCACCATTGCTGAGCGTTGGCTGAAGCCTGAACAGCAGCGGTTGCCGCTGTTGTTCCCGATGGTGGCGGAAGCGGGCCCCAGGATTGCGGCATGGCGCAGTGCTGCCGATCAACTGGCCCAGGTGGTCGGCAAAGGTTCCAAGGTCGTTCTTCTCTGTGAGGGGGATGTCTCCCTGTTCGCGACTGGAAGTTACGTGCAGCTGGCCCTGCGAGAGCGGCATCCCGATCTTCCTTTTAGGCTTGTTCCTGGCATTCCAGCGGTGTGTGCAGCTGCAGCTGCAGCACCAGCGCTGGGATTGGATCTTCCGTTGGCTTTACAACAGGAAGGTTTTCTCATGCGTCCTTGTCCTGACTCCATCAGTCCACTAGAGCGTCTTCTGCAGATGGCGGACGACAGTCACACGGTGCTCGGCCTGATCAAAGTGGGGCAGCGCTGGCCCTGGGTCCGCACCGTTCTTCAACGGCGGAACCTTCTTGAACAGGCTGTGTTTGCCCAGCGGGTGGGTTGGCCTGACCAGTGGATTGCCCGCGCTGCCGAGGTCTCTGAGGACACGAAACCCTATTTTTCTCTTCTGCTCATCCGACAGTCCTGGCCCCAGGTGTTGCCCTGACCGAATCCCTTCTTTTGCTGACTCCTCTGCAGTGGCTGGCGCTGGCGCATCCAGTGCTGATCATCTTGTTTGTGTATCCCGTGATCGGTGCCACCATCCGCCTCGGCATCCTGGCCAGGGAGCGGCGGCTTCAGATCAATCCCATCGCTGCCACGGTTCCCGTTGAGCATGCGGATCACGGCCGTTGGGCCACCGGTGGATTGCTGGTGGCCGTCTTGCTGGCGTTCGCCCATGCCTTGGCCTCGGAGCAGGCGAGTTTGGCCCTTTGGGGCACGTCAGCCGCCGCGGCTTCTGTTGCTGTTGGTTCGTTTGTGGTTCTGTTGCGCTCCAGGCGTCTGGTGCCAAGGCTGATCGGTTCCTGGGGCTGCTGGCTGATGCTTCTTTTGATTGTTCTGCAAGCCCTCCCTGGAGCTGGCAAGGCGTACGGGGGGACCCTGATCTGGCAATCCCATACCTGGGGTGGACTGCTGCTCCTGGCGCTGTTGCTGCTCACCATGGCCGTGCAGAGGGAAATTGCTGCACGGCTCTGGCTGCGACGGATTCACGTGCTGGTCAATCTGTTGGTGGCCCTGCTCTTGGCCACCCAGGCCATCAGCGGCACCCGCGACCTTCTGTTGCGCTAGGGCGAGCTTCAACCAATACGGCTTCCTGACCCGTTGACTTCAGTTTGCTGCATGAGGCATCGGTCAAAGGGGCGTCTCGATGGTGCCGAGAACAGCCTTGTGAGCAGGGCTCCAAGGGCTTTCCATTCCGGGGGGGCCATGCGATCGCGCCAGCAGTTCGGGCGGCAGAACAGCCAGCGGATCAGCTGCTTTCGCTGCATAGGGCTCAAGGGGCCCCAGCGGACCGCCAATTGCAGTCCTCGGGCCGTCTCCAGTTGCACCGGTAGAGAGGGCACCTCTTTGCACCAGCCAAGGGTGGAGCTGGCCACTAGGGGTGTTCTTTCAGCGTGCAGTTCCAGCTCTGCTCCACTTTCACTGATGGCCTTGAGGGTGCAGGCATGGCGATGGCCTCCATCATCTTGAAACCATGCCGGGGTTTCGATGGCTTGCCAGGGTGAGGGGTCCTGGGACGGGGGGTCCCAGCAGGCGCGCAGAGCGATGAAGAGGCTCAGCAGGTTGAGCACAGCCCACACAAGGCCGAGAGGGCGACCGTCGAATGCGGCGGAATCCAAAGCTGCTTGCGGTTTGAGCAGACCGTGGAGATTGAACAGGTTGAGGGCCAGCAGTGCCAACAGGGGTAGCGAGAGTTGCAAGCTCCAGCTGCCCCGGTCGCGCCGCTGGTGTTTTGGAGTCACCCTGAATCCACCGATGCGGCCCATCAAATTCGCCAGCACGGTCACTGTGAGCGGAACGGTGAGAACCCAGCCCGTGAGTTCGCTCAAGACAGCAGTGCGCGACCCCCGGTTCAACCAGCCCACTCCCATCAGAAGCGTCGCCCAGAGGGGTAATAGCAGTCCGACGGCATCGTCAGCGGTGATCAGGATCGGCAAAGTCCCGAGGAGGCCGTAGCTCAAAGGCATGAGGATCAGCACCAATCGCGGCACGTTGTTGATCCAGTGCACAACGCCCTCGAGATACGCCACCCTTTGCCAGGGCGTGAGGCCGCCTCCGCGTAGAGGACCTTCCGGTAGCCGCAGGCTCTGGAGCGTGCCGCTTGCCCAGCGCTGCCGTTGGCGCACGAAGTCCGCCATGGTCTCCGCTGCCAGACCAGCGCTCAGCTTCTGTTGCAGATAAAGGAGTCTCCATCCCTTGCGTCGGAGGTTGATTCCGGTGACGAAATCTTCTGAGATCGCCCGTTCCACAAAACCACCCACGGAGTCGAGAGCAGATCGGCGAGCCAGGAATGCCGTGCCGGCGCAGACCACCGCTCCCCAACTGTCACGCACAGGTTCGATCCAGCGGTAAAAGCTTTCCTCGTCGGAGAGCAGCCAGCGTTCCATTCTCAGATTCCGCATCACAGGATCGGCGTTGATGAAGGTTTGGGGTGTCTGTAGAAGCCCTACCTCGGGATCCAGAAGAAAGCCGATGCTGTTCTCGAGAAACGTGGTCTGTGGGATGAAATCGGCGTCGAAGACGGCCACTAGCTCCCCTCGGCAACGACGCAGACCATGGTTCAGGTTCCCCGCTTTGGCGGAGGAGCGGACCGGTCGATGCACATAGGTGCAGCCGTGGCGAGAGGCCAGGGCTTTCACCTCCCGGCGACCGCTGTCATCCAAGACCCACACGTGAGTGTGGGGGTAGGTCTGGCTGCAGCAGCCAATCAGCGTTCTTTCCAGAACATTGATGGGTTCGCCGTAGGTGGGCACGAGGATGTCCACCGATGGGGCCCAGTGGCTTTGCCGCCATTGCTCCCGCAGCTGATGCATGGCTGGACGGCGGTCGGGGAAGCGACGCCAAGCCAGCACAAAGGGCACCATCCCGCTGAGAAGCAACCAGCCTTCGGCGGCCAGCAATAGAAGGCTCAGGGTTGTGCTCAGTGGGGTGCTCAGATTCAGGCTTGCGCTGACCCGCCAGAGCAGATAGCGCAGGGTGAGGACACCGATCAGAACGATCAGGCTTCGTCTGCGCCAGATCGGGCTCGACTGCTCCGGTGTTCGACTCAGCCAGGCCGGCCAGATCAGGGCAAGCAGCGGCAGCCAGCTCATGCCAGTTGGTCTTGCTGCCGGCGCAACAAATTGAGGGCTTGATCTGGAGAGGGTGCTCGCATCAGTTGCTGGCGAAATTGGGACGCTCCGTTGAATCCTGTGCAGGTCCAGCTCATGTGTTTCCTGGCGATCAGCAGACCGTGATCGCCGCGAGCCGCCACGAGCGCTTGAAGCTGGTCCGCAGCGATCATGAGGCGTTCGCTTGCCCCGGGCGTGGGAGGCACCGGCAACCCTTTCAGAGCGGCGTCAATCTGACCTACAAGCCAAGGAGCACCCATGGTTCCCCGGCCAACCATCACACCATCAGCGCCGGTGACCCCAAGGCATTCCCGGGCATCCTCCGGACTGAACACATCACCGTTAGCAATCACAGGAATCCTTAGGGCGCGTTTCACAGCAGCGATCGCTTCCCAGTCGGCGCGACCGCTGAAGCGTTGTTCCCGGGTGCGGCCATGCAAGGTGAGCAGCTGGGCCCCGGCGGCTTCAAGCCTGCGGCACCAAGCCATGGCCGCTGCGTGGCTGTCTCCGCCCTGAGGAACATTGCACCATCCAAGACGGGTCTTCACGGTGACAGGGATGCCGACGGCGGCAACCACGGCCTCCACGATTGTGCAGGCCAGGTCTGGATCACGAATGAGGCCGCTGCCGCCGCCTTTCCGGGCGATCTTCCGCACCGGGCATCCCATATTGATATCGATCAGAAAAGCGCCGGCATCCTCAGCTCGCCGCGCCGCATCCGCCATCGACTCAGGCCTGTGATCAAACAGTTGAACACCGATGGGTCCTGCTTCCTGCCGGAGCTCCTCCACTTTTCCGCGGCCATGACCCAGCTCGAGGCTGGTGGCATTGACCATTTCGGTGAAGAGCAGTGCATCGCGGCTCCAACGCCGCACCAAGGCCCGGAAAATTTTGTCACTGACGCCGGCAAGCGGTGATTGCAGCACCCTGCTTGTCAGAACACGCGTCTGGCTGCTTCCGTTCAGATGCAGATCCGCATGCAGTACCGAGGGCATCGGACCTGGCCTGATTGTGTTCATTCTGGCTAACCGACCAAGCCGATTGGCTCAGGCAGCGGGCTCATGCTGCTCCAGACGTTGACGGCTGCGATGTACCTGGGTCTCGATCGCATTCCGCAACCAAGCTTGCGTCGACCAGTCTTCTTGAGTCGCCAGCCGTTCAACTTCCTGCATGAGATCGAGGGGAAGCTGGAGGCTCACAGTCTGGATGCTGTGAGGGCTTGCTGGTCCTCCTTTGGGAATGGCGTCCAGATCGAGCACCTGAACCTTGAGCACCTGCAGTCGGCTGCCAGGACGAGGATGACGCCGCCGAACCTGCCGGACGGAGAGCCTCACTCTGCTTCCCAAGCGAATGCGCTGGACGGCGCTGCGGCTGAGGGGGTGATCGCGGCGGTCGGAGAACACCGGCGTGCTGCTCCCGGTTTCGGCGCTGAAGCTGAAGGTGACGAGCCCTTCGTCGTTCCAGGGCATGCCGTTGGCTTGATCGGAGTCAGTCGAGGCCAGCAGGCGGACACGATCGCGTTTGGCCGCTTTCATCACCTCTCTCGGCAGATGGAAAGCCAGCCGCTGAAGATGCGCGTTCCCATGAAGGGTCGTGGAGTCCTCTAGGGAGGTGTCGAACACATACATCTCCTGAAAGTAATGGAATCCTTAAGGGAGTGAAAGGTCGTTCGACCCGAGTTTGTGGAGGAGTTTTAGGCTCGAGTCCATGGAGACCCTGTCCTGGCCTCTGAGCCGACCGCTTCTGGAGGCCGTGCTTGCAGATCGTCTCAGTGACCGATTGGTTGCTGAGTTGGTCTGGGAGCGGCTGGGATATCGCCAGCAGTCCGAAGGGGATGGTCCCTGGTTGGCCGGGCCTCAAACGCCGGAGTCCTGGCGCGATGCATTCCCCGAAGCTCCGGAGGTCGTGGCCACCAGGCCGGCGTCGGTGGCCTTGACTCGGTCGATTCCGCGGGAGCACAAGCAGCTGCTCAAGGAGCAGCTTCACTTCGCTGGCTATCGCATCGGTGAGCTGTACCCCCGTAGAACACGACGGGCGACAGTCGTGAGCTGGTTGCTCGCTTGGCTCGCCGATCAGGGAGGTGAGTTGCCTTCGGTCGGTCCTGTCCCTGAACTGTGCGATCCCCCGGCGAACCCGGTGCAGGGGCATCCCGGAGACGCCCCTGTTGGCTGAACCTGGCGTGAGTTGGCTCGTTTGAGACGGCTCAGCCTTGGATGATTACCTTCGTGCCTTTGCGGGTGTTCTCAAAAAGCCATCGAGCTTGAGCCGTGGGCATGCGCACGCAGCCGTTGCTGCGGGGCACGCCGAAGGACTGGCCCGCATCCTCCTGCCAGGGGGCACCGTGCATGCAGATCAGTTCGTTGGCGGTGATGCACATGGTGTAGGGAACGCCTGGCGCCACGTAATTGCGCCCGCGCATGGTGACGGAGCGGTATTTCGTGACCACTGAGGCGTGGCCAGTGGGCGTGGGTGTGGAGGCTTTCCCGGTACTCACAGGGATCACCCGCACGATGTTGTCCTGGGTGTCGAGGACGGTGAGCTTCTGGTCGGAGAGATCCACAACCAGGGTGGCGATGAGGTCCAACATGGTGATGTGACAGCGGCAGCACTGCACCATCGGTAGCTGTCTTATTTGGGACTCATTAGTCTTCCTTGGAAAGAATTCCCTTTCGCCCGGCGTCTGCGGAGCTCGTCAGGGTGCCTCTGTACTGTCAAGACAGTGTTTGCATCGGTCTGACTTGGCGCGTCCCGTCGTCGCGATCATCGGGCGCCCCAACGTTGGCAAGTCCACGCTGGTGAACCGCCTCTGCCACAGCAGGGAGGCGATTGTGCACGATGAGCCAGGTGTCACTCGTGATCGCACTTATCAGGACGGTTACTGGAGCGACCGTGAGTTCAAAGTTGTGGACACCGGCGGGCTGGTCTTCGATGACGACAGCGAGTTCCTGCCTGAGATCCGCGAGCAGGCTGCTCTTGCCCTGGAAGAGGCCAGTGTCGCCCTGGTGATTGTGGATGGTCAGCAGGGCGTGACAGCCTCCGATGAAGCTATCGCCGAATTTCTGCGCGGTCAGCGTTGCCCCGCTCTGCTCGCCGTGAATAAATGCGAGTCGCCGGAGCAGGGACTGGCGATGGCCGCCGAGTTCTGGAGTCTTGGTCTCGGAGAGCCCTACCCCATCTCTGCGATTCACGGGGCTGGGACCGCCGAACTGCTGGATCAGGTGCTCACCTACCTGCCACCAAAGTCTCAGGAGGGTGACAGCGAAGAGCCAATTCAGCTCGCCATCATCGGTCGTCCGAATGTGGGCAAGTCGAGCTTGCTCAATGCCATCTGCGGTGAGCAACGGGCGATCGTCAGCCCGATCCGCGGGACGACCCGCGACACCATCGATACCAGTCTCGTGCGCGAGAACAGGCCTTGGCGTCTGGTTGACACGGCGGGCATTCGTCGCCGTCGCAGCGTCAGTTACGGCCCTGAATTCTTCGGGATTAACCGCAGTTTCAAAGCGATCGAGCGCAGTGATGTTTGCGTCCTTGTGATCGATGCTCTTGACGGTGTCACAGAGCAGGATCAACGGCTTGCCGGTCGCATCGAGGAAGACGGGCGTGCCTGTGTGGTGGTGGTGAATAAGTGGGATGCCGTGGAGAAGGACAGCCACACCATGCCGGCCATGGAGAAGGAGCTCAGAGCCAAGCTCTATTTCTTGGACTGGGCTCCCATGCTGTTCACTTCTGCGCTGACAGGTCAGCGGGTGGACAGCATCTTTGCGTTGGCTGCTCTGGCTGTGGAGCAGCACCGCCGAAGGGTCAGCACCTCTGTGGTGAATGAGGTGTTGAAAGAGGCCTTGAGCTGGCGGAGCCCTCCCACCACCCGAGGCGGGCGCCAGGGCCGCCTTTATTACGGCACCCAGGTCGCTAGCCGTCCCCCCAGCTTCACGTTGTTCGTGAACGATCCCAAGTTGTTTGGTGATACGTATCGCCGCTACGTGGAACGACAAATCCGAGAGGGTCTGGGCTTTGATGGCACCCCGCTGAAGTTGTTCTGGCGGGGCAAGCAGCAGCGCGATGCCGAACGTGACCTCGCCCGTCAGCAGAACCGCCAGGGCTGAAGGGCATGGACTGGCTACGACAGATTCCGATTGGGCAATACGTGGATGGGCAGGAGGGATGGCTGCGCTGTCTTGATTCCAGGCTCAAATTTGCTTGGGTGCTGATGTTTTTGCTGACCCCTGTGCTCGCGGGGCCCATCTGGCGAGTCGGTCTTGTCATCGGGTTGCTTCTCGTGACTGGGTTGAGCGGTTTGCCCCCAAGGCTCTGGTGGCGTTCTCTGCTGTTTCTGTCTGCGCTCGGATGTGCAATCGGTTTGTTGGCCATGGTGCTGCCCACCGGAGACCCAGGGGCCTCATTGAGTTTGAGGTCGGCTCGTGAGGTGCCGGGACTCGTGCTGCAGGCGCCGTCCTGGGAACTGCTCCGCCTTGGTCCGCTTCAGCTGGGACCGCTTCAGCTCGGTCCATTGGTAGTAGACCGGCGTTCAGCTGAACTCGGCTTGAACAGCGCAACGCTGATTGTGACGGTGGTTCACAGCGTGAATCTGATGCTGCTCTCGACCCCGAGTGAGGATTTGATGTGGGCTCTGAGTTGGTGGTTGGCGCCACTGGCTCGGCTGGGGGTTCCGATGGACAGGCTCAGTTTTCAGCTTTTGCTTGCTCTGCGGTTTCTACCGCTGGTTCAGGAGGAGTTGCAAAACTTGCTGCGCTCCCTCGCAAGTCGTGCCGTTAATCTCCGCCGCCTCGGTTTCAAGGCATCTTTTGGTCTCGTTCTTGCTGTTGGTGAACGGCTGTTAGCCAACATCTTGCTGAGAGCCGAACAGGGCGCGGAGGCGCTGCTTGCAAGGGGTGGGGTCTGGTTGCCAGCGGAGGCTTTTCGGCCTGTTCCAGTGCCCTCGGCCATAGGCCAGCATGCTCTTAATTGGTTTTCTGCTCTGATGTTGCTTCTGGTGATCGGTCTGCGTGGCAGGTACGGTGCCCTCTAACCAATGCACTTGAGTCCTGTGAGCGCTGAGGGTTATCTGAACCACCCCACGTTCGGGATGCTGTACAGGGTGGCCCCGGCCGGAGATGGCCGTGATGTCTATGCAACGCTTTATGCCCAGAGAATGTTTTTTCTGGTCACGTTGCAGCCGCGGGGTGCGCAGTTTGAGGTGATCCCTTATCTGGATGCCCGACATCATGCTGAATTGAATCTGGCAAGGCGTCGCCGGGAACGGGCCGCAGATCTTGAGAGTTGGAAGCAATTGTTCGATCAGACCTTCATCTGAATCGCTTGAGGGAGCCGCACTGGTGACGTCTATCCAGAGCCGCTGGCAGCAGCTAACAACGGCGTTGCCAAGTGAGGTGAAGCTTCTCGCTGTGAGCAAGGGCCATCCCGCCGACGCGATTCGAGATCTTGTGGCATGCGGTCAGCTTGATTTCGGCGAAAGTCGAGTGCAGGAGGCTCTTCCGAAGCAAGACGCTTTGCGTGATCTTCCTCAGATTCGTTGGCACTTCATCGGTCGACTCCAGGCCAACAAAGTGCGAGCTGTGGTGAAAGCCTTCAGCTGGATCCACTCCATTGATTCGCTTGCCCTGGCCCAGCGCGCTTCGCGCATTGCTCTTGAAGAGCAACAGCTGCCCACTGCGCTTCTCCAGGTGAAGCTGAGGGACGATCCAGCCAAGGGAGGCTGGGAGATTGAGGCCTTGCAGGATGCCTGGCCTGAGCTTCAAACGCTGCAGGGCCTTCAGATCTCTGGCCTGATGACGATGGCGCCCATGGGCGTTGCGGCCGAAGACCGCAGTGAGCTGTTCAGGGAGTGCCGTGAGCTGGCTAATTCCCTTGGGCTTCAGCATTGCTCAATGGGAATGAGTGGAGATTGGCACGAGGCCGCGGCAGCAGGGGCGACCTGGGTGCGTCTTGGCTCTGTGCTGTTCGGTCCTCGCCAGTCCTCGGTTTGAGGCAACAATCGGTCCGTACACGCTTGCTCACAACTCAACGGAGCGCTATTCAGGGTCAAGGTTCTGCAGTATCCCGGTGTCGCTGATTTCTCGCCTTCGTGCTGTTGTCGCAGGAGATGACTATCTCGACGGCGATTACGATGATCTTGACTACGATGCTGGCGAGCAGGAGGACGTTCCTCAAACGATGACGTCTCCATCCAGTGCCCTAGCTCCTATCGACTCGTCCAATCCTTTCGAGATGGACCAGACATTTACTGGATCCAATGTGATCGGCATGCCTGGAATCAGTTCCACCGCTGCGGAGGTTTCAGTGATGGAGCCCCGGAGTTTTGACGAAATGCCAAGGGCAATTCAAGCTTTGCGCGAACGCAAGACCGTGATCCTGAACCTCACGATGATGGAGCCCGATCAGGCGCAGCGTGCTGTTGATTTTGTGGCAGGAGGCACATTCGCCATCGACGGTCATCAGGAGCGTGTCGGTGAAAGCATTTTCCTCTTTGCACCGAGCTGCGTCACCGTGACCAACACAAGCCACGAAGAAGCTTCAACTCCAACTGTTGTCAAAAATGATATGGAGTCAACTTCAGTTGAATCCACTGTCGCGCCTTCACCTGCCTGGTCTGCAACCGCTACAGCTCTTTGATCCTTTGCAGTGAGCTTCTCAGTCGGTGTGATCGGCCTGGGGCGTATGGCCCAGGCTTTGGTTCGTCCTTTAGTTGAAAGCGGTTCCCTTCGGGGTTCTGATTTGATCGCGGTGGTTGGTCAGGAGTCGTCAGTGGCTCGTCTGAAACCTGAACTGCCCTCTGAAATTACATTGATTTCAGCTAGCGATCCTCGTGTTCATGAGGCATGGGAGGCACCAGTTCAGCTCCTGGCGGTCAAGCCTCAGCAGCTTGATCGGGTTGCTGAATCTGCCAGCACTCCACCTGCAGGACATGCACCGCTTCTGATTTCCGTGTTGGCTGGAGTCACCTTGGAACGCTTGCAGAGCACCTTTCCCAGCAGGGTTTGCGTGCGCGCCGTTCCCAACACTCCTTGCCTGGTGGCTGAAGGATTGTGCGGGCTCGCATGGGGGCGTGACGTCTCACCAGAGCAGAAAGCATGGGTGCGCCGGATGTTCGAGCCTGTGAGTGAAGTGCTCGAATTGCCGGAATCGCAACTTGATGCCTTCCTCGCGCTCACCTCATCCGGACCGGCTTATGTGGCGTTGATGGCCGAGGCGATGGCTGATGGAGCCGTGGCTGCCGGTCTGCCCCGTGTTCTTGCCCATCATCTGGCCCATCGCACCCTGGCGGGCACGGCGGCCCTTCTGCAGGAGCAGGAACTCCATCCCGGTCAGCTCAAAGACATGGTTGCCTCGCCCGGGGGCACGACGATGGCGGCCCTTCGGCGTCTGGAGCAGGCCGGTGTGCGGTCCGCCCTGATCGAAGCGGTGGTTGCGGCAGCAGAGCATGGGCGCGCGCTTCGTTAAGCGGCCATTGGTTCATGCCGTATCACATCGGCGTAGAGGCGTTCAAGGGCATCAATATTTCGATTCATGGTGTATCGCTCGAGGACCCTCTCTCGAGCGCGGCGTCCCAACTCTCTGGTGAGCACGGGTTGATCCCGGAGTACGGGGAGCAATGTGCGTAGTTGTGTAGTCACCCCCTGGGTGCTCAGTACGATTCCTGCTCCGTGATCAAGCACTTCGCCGTCAGCACCGGCATCCGTGGCCACACAGGCGCAACCGCTTGCCATTGCCTCCAGAAGGGCCAGGGACAGGCCTTCCACGAGGGAGGGGAGCACGAACACCTCGGCTGATTGCAGCAGTGCCACCCGGTTTGCCAGATCTGATTCGTAGCCCCACCACAGCACGTCGTTGCCGCTGTATGCGTTCTGAAGGGTTGTGCGTAAAGGACCATCACCGACGATCACCAAACGGCATCCCTCCGGTTTCACGAGCCTCCAAGCTCGCAGCAAGGCTTCCACGTTCTTCTCCGTGGCCACCCGCCCCATGTAGAGGAACATTCGCTGGTCTCCGATGCGTGCCCGCACGGATCGGAGAGGGCTGCCGATCGTGGAGAGATTCGTATCGTCTGGACGCCAGCAGTCAGGGTCCACCCCATTGGGAATTACAGCGATGCGTTCCTCGCGGACGCCCAGACGGGCCAGCAGCTCAGCCTGAAGATCGGAAAACACGATGACCCGGTCGAAACGGGCCAGTGCTGGGGCGTAAAGCTGATAGGTGAGCTGTTGGGTCCCAGCGGTGAGATTGCGCAGTCCGGCATCAAACGGAGGGTGGAAGGTGGCCACCAGTGGTACTTCCAGTTGCTGACAGAGATCTGGAAGCCGGAAGTCGAGTGGTGACAGCGTGAGGCTGGCATGCACCAGGTCGGGCTGCAGGCGCTCCAAAGATTCCCTCAGCTCCCGTTGCGCCCCCGGCGATGGGATGGTGTAAACCTGCGATTTGACGAGATACGGCAGGCTCACATCCGGATCGTTGGCAAGCAGTGATGTGTCGCTACCAGGTACGCCGGGATTGGCGAAATGGATGAAGCTGATTTGGTGACCACGTTCCCTTAGGGCGTTCGTAGTGCTGAGGCCATAAGTGACGTTCCCGCAGAACGGAGATTTTTTGCCAAGCCAGGCGATATGCCCCACCGCACCGTTCCAGCGCTGGTTCTGAAGTTAGCAGCGTTCCCACGGACGCTCGATCACAGCGGCGATGAAGGCCAAACCTGCGAGTACCCAAAGAACTGGGAGTAGTCCGATGCTGCTCACCAGGGCTCCTGCCAGAACCAGAGGGAGGCTGAGGGCAATGTTGATCAGGTTGTTTTGCAGCCCGAACACCCGTCCCCGCTGCGATTCAGGGGTGTCTTCCTGAATGGTGGTCTGCGCTGGAATGGCAACGAGGGCCGCACCGAGTCCGAGAAGACTGCAAAGTCCCAGGGTGTAGCCAAGGTTTCCACGAAGCTGGCCAAGAAGCACCAAGCTCCAAGTGATTGCTCCCAGCCCTGCGGCCGCAAGGCGTCGACGGCTGAAGCCGTGGCCGACCTGAGCAACCAAGACCGCTCCGATAGCCATCCCAAGACCGCTCATCGCCAATAGGGTCCCGAAACCTGTCGGGCCCAGCCCCTGGATTGCGGAGGCCAGGCTGATCGCGAGCACGTAAAGCGCTGCCAACAAGCTGTACAGAAGGACAAGATGAACCAAGGCGGCTCTGACGGAGGGCCGTTCGCGCAACACCTGCACACCCGCGACGATTTCCTTCCATACGGAATCAACAGCTTCGAACCGGGGTTGCTCATGCAGTCGGATCGTGCTGAGGCAGAGCGCAGCCATGCCGTAACAGAACGGCAGGAGCAGAAATTCGCCGCCACGCAGCCCCACCAACTGAAACAGACTGTTTAGGCCGCGAAGGATGGGGTCGCCAAGGGCGAATCCCACGATCGTGGCCCCCATGCTTGTGGCCTGATAAAGCGAGTTAGCTGCTAGGAGATGTTCCTTGGGCACAAGCAGGGGAATGGCTGCCTGTTCCGCTGGCGCGAAGAACTGAGTAAGCACGGATTCCAGGAAGGTCATCACCAGCAGGGCCCAGTAGCCCCAGCTGAGGCCAAGCCAGTGGGGGCCAGGAAGCAAAAAGAGCGGGGTGAAGAGCACGAGTAGAGCGCGCAGTCCGTTGGAGGCAACCATCACGCGCCGTTTTGGCCAGCGGTCCACCCACACACCTGCCACTGATCCCAGAACCATTGCTGGAATGGTGTTGGCTACATAAACGCCGGTGGCCAGGAGGGTAATGCGTTGGGCCCGTGTCTCGAAATCCATGCGGATGGCCGAGGCGATTTCCGCAAGGGCCCCATTCTCCTGAGGGGTGCTCGTCACCCAGTACTGGGCGATGAGGTACACCATCAGCACGATGTAGAACTTGTCGGCGAGCTGGGAGAAGATCTGGCCGATCCAGAGCTGACGGAATCCGTCCAAGCGCACCACGGTCTGCAGACCACGGGGACCTTTGGGATTTCCTCCGGTAGGAAGCGTCGGTTCCGGGTTGTTCAGGGAGGATCCGCTCAAGGGGCCTGATCAAGTCGGCTCATGTTCGCTCAAAGAGGCTGCGCTCACGCAGTCACGAACCATCGTCAGGGATCGCACCGGGCGGGGCAGGTGGACTCGGCACCAGCACTCCAGCACCGCAAGCAGCTTCAGCCAGACCGGTCGCGGCCCGAGGAGGTCGCCATTGCTGCGGCGGGGCAACTCTGCCCTTGGCAGACGTTGCAGGAGAGCTAGCTCCGATGGATTCAGCTGGATGGTTGCTCCAGCCAAGGCTCCGAGGGCCAGTCCTTCCTCCGGCAGGACGCTGCATCGCCACTCCCACTGACCAATCGGCGGTGTCAAGGTCGCCCCGCTGCGACAGCAGGCCTGAAGTGGCAGCCCATACCCCCCAAGCGCGAGCAGGTGAACTCCAGCCTGCACCACGTGTGCCAGGCAGTGATCAACCTTTTCACCGGGGGCTCGGCTGAGGTTGTCCAGTCGCTCGAGATGGATTAGCACCGCATCCAGGAGGCCGGGCACGGGATCATCTGAGCTCACCAGTGCGATCGCCAGCTCTGCGAGTGCCTGGGCAGCTGCAAGGGTGTCCAGGCGCTGCCCGAGGCCGCTGTAGCTGCGCTGCACCTGAAGCTGACGGACCCGGGCCAGGCCGCGGCGACCGACGACCTGAAGGTCCAGGCAGGTCAGTGGCACGGCAGCGGCCAGGCTGCTGCGGGGTCTTCTGGCGCCAGGAACAGCCAGTCGAATCACGCCGACGTCGTCGCTCAGCAGTGTGAGCAGCCGGTCGTGCTCACCAAGGGGGCCCACCTTGAGGGCCAACCCTTGCAATCGTCTGTCGCCGCTCATCCCGGATGCCGCAGAGCCTGAACCAGGGCAGGGCCATGGCCTGTTCCAAGGGCTGTGGCACCGGCCTCGACCAGATCGAGCGCATGCTCCAGGGTTTTGATGCCACCGGCTGCCTTGAGGCCGCAACGCCCCCCTGTCAGCTGACGCAACTGCTTCACCTGTTCTGCCGTGACCGCGCCGCCGAAACCATTGCCCGCCTGCAGTGCGGCCGCTCCAGCATCGAGGGCCGCTTCGGCTCCAAGCGCCAACTGCTCTCGGGTGAGCTGATTCACGTCCAGAACAACGGTCATGGGTAGATCGAGAGAGGCGATCGCGGCCAACTCTTCGGCGTAGACGTTGGGTTGTCCGTTCACCAGCGCTGCCAGGTTGGGGGTGACATCGAGGGCATCGGCACCTTCGGCGGCAGCCCATTCAGCCTCGGCTTGCTTTAAGTCGGCCGGAAGGGCACCGAATGGGAAGGCCACAGTGGCAATCAGCCTCACCGGCCCGCTTCCACCCAGACGTTGGCGGATGGTCTGAAGGTGAATCAGGCTGGCTCCCACGCCACCGAAGCTGTATTGACGGGACGCGTCACAAAGGCTGAGCAGGTCCTCCTCACGCAGCAGGGGGTTGAGGAGAGCCTGATGAATCAGGGGGGGCAGGTCCGGAAGGTCCTGCCGGCGCGCTGGCGCGGTCATCACAAGGGACAGGCAAAGCAGTCAGTGGTTCGTTGTTCAGCCGCGCGCTTCGATCACGCCATAACCACCGTGGTTACGGCGGTAGATCACCTGCAGCTCGCCGCTATCGCTGTCGCGGAAAACATAAAAGTCGTGATCGATCAGATCAAGCTGCTGCCTGGCCTGTTCCAGGGTCATCGGTGGCATGGCGAAATATTTGCGGCGCACGCCTGGGCTGGGCAATTGCACCTCCTTCCCGTCGAGGAGTGACTCGACGACGGCTTCGTTGTCGAGCACAGCTTCCGTTGTGGGGGTTTCGCTGGCTTTGTGGCCGTGGCTGTGGTGATGGTCGCTGTGGCGATCTTTGTAACGTCTCAGCTGGCGAGCGAGTTTGCTGGCCACGAGGTCGATGCTGGCGTAGAGGTTTTCACTCCGTTCCTGGGCTCGGATCACCGTTCCATTGGCGAACACGGTGACCTCCGCTGTTTGCTGCGGGACCCGTGGATTCCGGGCCACTGAGAGATGCACATCCGCCTCTTTCACGAGATCGCCGAAATTGTGAATCGCCCTGTCGAGCTTGGTTTCGGTGTAGTCGCGTAGAGCAGGTGTCACGTCCAGGTTGCGACCATGGATCAACAGCTTCATGGCATCCCTCCGGTGCCTTGTCCTATCGGCAACCTAGTGACGAAGCCCGGTTCCGGAACAGGGTCTGCGGCATTTCTTTTCCAGCCGGCTCACTTGGTACCGTTCGCGCAGGCCTGGGCCTGGCAGCGCCACTGGCAGGGTCGGCTGTTGGAAGAGGCTGATTTAGGGGGCGACCCGCCTGCAGAAGCGGTATGGCTGCTGCAGCATCCACCCTGTTACACCCTTGGGCGCGGCGCTTCGGAAGGTCATCTCCTCTTCGATCCGCAACAACCTCCAGCACCCCTCCATCGCATTGATCGCGGCGGGGAGGTGACCTATCACAGTCCAGGTCAGCTTGTGATCTATCCCGTGCTGGACCTTCATCGCCACTGCACGGATCTGCATTGGTACCTGCGTCAGCTGGAGCAGGTGGTGATTGATGTGATGGCTTCGCTGGGTCTCAGAGGTGAGCGACTCGCCGGTTTGACGGGGGTCTGGCTTGATCAGTGCAAAGTGGCGGCCATTGGCGTGGGGTGCAGGCGCTGGATTACTCAGCACGGGGTTGCCTTGAACGTGAGTTGCGCCATGGATGGGTTTGAGGCTGTTGTTCCCTGTGGCCTCACCGGGCGGGCCGTCGGCCGGCTCAGCGACTGGATTCCCGGGTTGAGCGTTTCGGACGTTCAACCGCTGGTTGGCGAGGCGATGGCCGCACGGTTTGGTCTGCGCTGGAAGGACACTCCGAGCACGGCGATTGCCGAAGGTCCAGGTTGGTGATAGGCCTGGGCGACTGCGATTCCGTCCTGTGACTGCCACCGCATACGCTTCCTGGCGTCCCACTCCACGCGAGCAGGCTTCCCTGGCTCGTCAGCACCACGTGGAGTCTTTGGGGCGTGTCGATCAGGTCTGGCCGTGGCTCGCCGACCACCACGGTGAGGTGCTCGCCGTGGATGCTCCCCATGCAACCCACCCCGAGCGCTTCAGCTACGCGGAGCTGGCCGACAGGATCAGCCTGGCAGCGGCTGCCTTCCGCAGGATCGGCGTCACGACGGGGGATGTGGTGAGCCTGTTTGCAGAGAACAGTCCCCGATGGCTGGTGGCTGATCAGGGGCTGATGCGAGCGGGTGCCATCGATGCGGTAAGGGGAGCCGCAGCACCTGTTGAAGAGCTTCGCTACATCCTCAAGGATTCAGCTTCGGTTGCTTTGGTGGTGCAAAACGCCGAGCTGCTGCAACGGCTCGAATTGCCTGGGTCATGGCGAGAGCAACTGCGCTTTGTGTTGGTGCTGGAGGGAGAAGCTCCGGATGGTGCTTTTTCTTTTGATGCCTTCTTAGCCCGTGGCGAGTTGGCGTTGGCGCCGGACCCACTGCTCGCCAGGGAGCGCGCTTCCGCGACCAGCACTACCGCCACACTCCTTTACACAAGCGGCACCACCGGGCGCCCCAAGGGCGTGCCCCTCAGCCACGCCAACCTTCTCCATCAGATGCGCAGCCTGGCCTGTGTCGCTCGCCCCGAAGCAGGTGATCCGGTGTTGAGCGTTCTGCCGATTTGGCATGCCTACGAACGCAGCGCGGAGTACTACTTCTTTTCCTGCGCTTGCTCGCAGAGTTACACCACGATTAAGCAGCTCAAACGGGATCTACCCCGGGTTCGACCTGTGGTGATGGTCACGGTGCCTCGCCTCTGGGAGGCCGTTCAGGCCGGTTTCGATGATGTTCTGAAAACGTTTCCTCCCGCTCGCCAGCGGCTGTTGAAAGCAGCACTGGCCAACAGTGCTGCCTATGCCCTGGCACGTCGTCGCAGTCGCAATCTGATGCTGGACCCTGTTCGCAAACGGGATCGTGTCATCGCTGCTGCCGAGGCCTCCAGCCGCTGGCCGGCCCATGCGCTGGCCGCCCGTCTGATCTGGCCCAAGGTGCGACGTCAGCTCAGTGGTGGTTCCCTGCGCTTTCCGATCAACGGTGGCGGCGCCATCGCTCCCCACGTGGATTCCTTCTTTGAAGCGGTGGGTATTGAACTGCTCGTGGGGTATGGCCTGACGGAAACCAGCCCGGTGGTGAGTTGCCGGCGCCCTTGGCGCAATATTCGAGGCAGCTCGGGATTGCCCATGCCGGAAACCGAGTTTCGAATCCTCGATGCCGAAACTCGGTTTCCTCTCGGTTATCGCCAGCGGGGGGTCGTGCAAGTGCGGGGTCCCCAGGTGATGCGGGGCTATCTCGGCAAACCCGAAGCCACGGCCAAGGTGCTGGATGCTGAGGGTTGGTTTGACACTGGTGATCTGGGTCTGCTGCTCCCGGATGGGTCGGTGGTACTCACCGGCCGTGCCAAGGACACGATTGTCCTCAGCAGTGGCGAGAACATCGAGCCGGGCCCCCTGGAGGAAACCCTGGTGGCCAGTCCTCTGATCGAGCAGGTGATGCTGGTGGGACAGGACGAACGTCAGCTCGGGGCCCTTGTTGTGCCCCGTCTCGAGGCGATGCGGGCCTGGGCCAGTGATCAGATCGCTGATCCTGGTGAGGATCTGGGCGGGTCTCCAGGAGATCCGGGCTTGAGGCGACTGCTGCGCGGAGAGCTCAACCGTCTGCTGAGTGATCGGGTGGGGGCTCGGGGGGATGAGCGCCTCGTGGGTGTGGCTCTGGTGGAACCGTTCTCGATCGACAATGGGTTGTTAACGCAGACGCTGAAACAACGCCGCGATCGGATCACTGAGCGGGACTCGGAAGCGATTGAGGCGCTGTACGGGCGCTGAGTGCTGGCACGGGATCCTGGGTTGACCATTGGCCGTCGGGCTGAGACGCTTGGCGCTTCCTCTTGGCTCTCATGTCCGACGGCACCACCCTGTCGATCAAGCGCTCCATCACCGTCCGTGCTGTGGTGACTCCGGCCTGGAAGGAAGAAGCCGAGCGCGAATTGAGTACGGCGATCGCCACCACCGACCAGCAGCTGGCGCAATTGGAGCAGGAAGGCCAGCAGGTGGTTGACGATGTGCGCCGTCAGAGCGCCAACCCTCTTGATCCCCGGGTTCAGGAGCAGGTGGCTCAGGTGCAGCAGCAGGTGGCGGCCAAGCGGGCCGAGCTCGAGGAACAGAAGCGCAACCTGCTGCAGCAACAGGCTCAGGTGCGTGAGCTTGAAATGGAACAGATTGTGGAACAGGGTCAGCTGGAGAGCTTCTGCGATGTTCAGGTTGGTGACAACCTCGTCAGCAAGATGCAGGTGGCTGTTGTGGTGCGCGACGGGGTGATCGAGGCGATCGAGCAGGGTTGATCCAGTGAACGGGCCGCGGTCTGCCGGCCCGTAAAATCCCCTACTACTCAGTCCATCCGGAGACGGCTTTGGCAACCCACGACATTTTCATGCCTGCCCTCAGCTCCACCATGACGGAGGGCAAGATCGTGGAGTGGCTCAAAAAGCCTGGTGAAAAGGTTGCCCGGGGTGAGTCCGTTCTTGTCGTTGAGTCGGACAAGGCGGATATGGATGTGGAATCCTTCAACGAAGGGTTCCTGGCTGCAGTGCTGATGCCTGCTGGCAGTACGGCCCCGGTGGGTGAAACGATCGGACTGATTGTTGAGTCAGAAGCGGAGATCGCCGAGGCGCAGGCTAAAGCTCCCGCTGGTGCTCCAGCTGCTGCGTCAACCGGTGCCCCAACGGCCTCTGCTTCAGCATCTGTCCCTGCTCCAGCTGTTTCAGTTCCTTCCCCGCCGCCTACTCCCACCACGCAGGCCCCGGCTGCCGTGCCAGCCCCTCCAGTCGCACCTGCGCCGACTAGCACCGGGCGTCTGATCGTCAGCCCTCGTGCCAAGAAACTCGCCGCCCAGATGGGTGTGGATCTCTCTTTGGTACGCGGCAGTGGTCCCAAAGGCCGCATTCAGGCTGAAGACGTTGAGCGGGCCGCTGGCCGGCCGGTGTCCGTTCCCCAAGTGGGTGAAGGAACGGCACCCGCCGCGTCTTCTGGCGGAGCCGTGCCCGCACCGCCCAGTGCTCCCGCCGGAAACAGCTTCGGACTGCCGGGTGAGACGGTGCCTTTCAACACCCTGCAGGCTGCGGTGAACCGCAATATGGAGGCCAGCTTGGCCGTGCCCAGCTTCCGGGTGGGCTACACCATCACCACCGACAAACTTGATGCTTTCTACAAGCAGGTGAAGCCCAAGGGGGTCACGATGACCGCCCTTCTGGCCAAGGCAGTCGCCGTCACGCTGGCGCGGCATCCCCAGGTGAATGCCGCCACGACTGCGGAAGGGATGGCCTATCCAGCTGATGTGAATGTGGCCGTGGCTGTGGCTATGGAAGATGGCGGTTTGATTACGCCGGTGCTGCGTCAGGCCGATCGCATCGACCTCTATGAACTCTCACGTCAGTGGGGTGATCTCGTGAAGCGCTCTCGCAGCAAGCAGCTGCAGCCCGAGGAATACAGCACGGGCACTTTCACTCTCTCCAACCTGGGGATGTTTGGTGTGGATCGCTTTGACGCGATTCTCCCTCCTGGAACCGGTGCGATCCTTGCTGTCGCCGCGTCTCGTCCAACGGTGGTGGCAGGGAAAGACGGTTCCATCGCTGTGAAACGGCAGATGCAGGTGAACCTCACGGCGGATCACCGGGTGATCTACGGCGCCGATGGCGCGGCCTTCCTCAAGGATCTGGCTGAGCTGATTGAAACCCGTCCGGAAAGCCTGGCCCTCTGATCCAGGCACAGGCGTTCCCTCAGCTTTTCTGTGGTCGGCGTGAAACCAAGACTTTTGCCACTCTTTGAGTGACTTCGATGGACCTGTGTCCGTTTCGATCTTCTCCCGTCTTCTCGGTCGTCCTCTGCCGCGCTCGAGTGGTGCAAGCGAACGCCTGCCCAGCATTCAGGCGTTACCGATCCTTTCATCAGACGCGTTGTCGTCGGTGGCCTATGCAACGGAGGCTGCACTCGGCATCCTGATCCTTGGCGGCAGTATGGCCCTGCGCCTGTCGGTGCCGATCACCATGGCGATCATCGCCTTGATCGCGATTGTGGTGCTGTCGTACCGCCAGGCCATTGCGGCCTATCCCAATGGTGGTGGCTCCTATGTGGTGGCGCGCGACAACCTTGGCCGCAATGTGGGATTGGTGGCCGCAGCAGCGCTGCTGATCGACTACACCCTCACAGCGGCCGTGAGTTTGATGGCCGGCACCCAGGCGCTGTCATCTCTCGATCCGAGTCTTCTGCCCTACGAAGTTCCGATTGCCCTGGTGCTGCTGGTGCTGGTGGGTTGGGCCAATCTGCGAGGTGTGAAGGAGGCTGGCCGCGTGTTTGCCGTACCCACCTACGCGTTTGTGGTGATGATCGCGCTGCTCAGCGTTGCAGGCCTGAAGGACCTCATGTTTCACCATGGCTGGACTCCTGATGCACCTCCTCTGACAGCAGGGATGGAGCCCATCGGTTTGTTTTTGATCCTGCGGGCCTTCAGTTCGGGATGTTCAGCGATGACCGGTATCGAAGCCATCGCCAACGGCGTGAAGGTGTTCCGGGAGCCAGCTGCCCAGAATGCGCGTCAGACGCTCCTGGTGATGGGTCTTCTGCTTTCCGCCATGTTTTTTGCGGTGAGTGGGATGGGTTTTATGTACGGGATTGCTCCCAATCCCGACATCACTGTTCTCGCCCAGATCGGCCAGCGAGTGTTTGGATCCGGCAGTGTCCTGTTCTGGGTGCTTCAGATCGCCACGCTCTTGATTCTTGTGCTGGCGGCCAATACGGCATTTGCAGGATTTCCCAGGCTGGCGGCCATGTTGGCGGAAGACCGGTGCCTGCCATTGCAGATGAGCTGGCAAGGCGACCGCCTGGTTTATCAGAACGGAATCGGTGTGCTGTTGGGCATCACCGCCGCGATCATCCTGGTGTGTCGCGGCGACACCACGGTTGCCGTGAATCTCTACGCCCTTGGGGTGTTCAGCGCATTCACGCTTTCGCAGCTGGGGCTTGTGCGGCGTTGGTGGCGGTTGCGCGGTGAGGGTTGGCAGGGACGCATGGCAATGAACGCCCTGGGTTCATTCACCACCTTTGTGGTGCTGTTGGTGATTGTGGTGAGCAAATTTGACGAGGGCGCCTGGACAGTGGTGATTGCCATCCCCTTGCTGGTGTGGGGGCTGGCCGGGATCCGACGCCGTTATCGGGAGGTTTATGAGGCCATCGCACCGGATGAGGCCATGGGTCCGCTCCAGTTGCCCCCTAGGGATCCTCCCCTCGGCCACCATGCCATCGTCTGGATGGCTGCTCTGAGCCGCCCATCGTTTGAAGCCGTGCGCTACGCCTGCTCCTTTGCTGATTCCGTTACGGCTGTGATCGTGTTGGCGAACCCCGAACAGGCCGGTCCGATCAGTTCGGCCTGGGATCGCTACGCCGGTCTGGAGACCGGAGCCCTGGACCTGGTTCTCCTGGAGAGTCCGTTCAGTTCGACGATCGGTCCATTCTGCGACTTCGTGATGGAAACAGAGCGATTGCGATCGGATTGCATCACCACGGTGGTGATGCCGTTGGCCATCCCGCGCGATCGACTGGATGCCATGTTGCTGAACCAGCGGGCACTCAGCCTCCTTGCTGCACTCGCCAATGATCACAGTCGAGTGTTTTCGATCGTTCGCTATTTCATCCCGACGGAGCCGCCCGGGGCGTCGCCCCACCCCTCAGGCACGATGGAGTGATCATCGAATCAGAGTGTGGCTGATCCCAGGGATCTTCTGCTGAGCGCCTACGACTACCAGCTGCCTGCGGAGTGCATCGCTCAGAGGCCGGTTGAGCCGCGGCACGCCGCGAGATTGCTCATGGTTCCTGCCTTGGAGGAGTCTTCTTCGCAGGTTCGGCATGCAACGGTCTGGGACTGGCAGAGCGAACTGCAGCCCGGTGATCTGTTGGTGGTGAATGACACTCGGGTTCTTCAGGCCCGCTTGCGAGTGAGGCGCTCGGGAGGTGGACTTGGTGAACTGCTGGTTTTGGAACCGAGGGGAGAAGGACGTTGGTTGTGCCTGGCACGTCCTGCTAAGAAGTTGCGACCAGGAGATCAGGTTTGGCTAGAAGCCCTGGAACAGGATTCGCTGCCCCTTCAAGTTCTGGCGAGCGACAGTGCTAGTGGCGGACGCATCGTCCAGTTCCCTCCGACCTACAACGATGCCATCGCGATCGAAGCCTTGCTGCAGCGATATGGCGAGGTGCCCCTTCCTCCCTACATCACTCGTCATGACGACTCCGATCAGGAGCGCTATCAAACGCGTTATGCATCACGACCTGGAGCGGTTGCTGCACCAACGGCAGGTCTGCATCTCAGTGATGATCTGCTTCAGGCGATCCGTGCCCGTGGAGTGACGATCGCTTCAGTGACGCTCCACGTGGGGCTGGGCACCTTCCGTCCAGTGGAAACCGAAGATCTGCGAGACCTCAGCCTTCACAGCGAGTGGGTGGAGGTCTCGTCTGAGCTTGTGGCCGCCGTGGAGGCATGCCACAGGCGGGGGGGGCGGGTCATCGCCGTTGGCACCACGAGTGTTCGCGCGCTGGAGGGGGCAGCACAAGCAGGAGGAGGCAAACTCCAGCCTCTGAAGGGACCTGTTGATCTGGTGATTCAGCCTGGTTATCGCTTTTCAGTGGTGCAGGGACTGCTAACGAACTTCCATTTGCCAAAGAGTTCACTTTTGCTGCTTGTCAGCGCTCTGATCGGACGGGAGAGGTTGTTGAGCCAGTATGCACAAGCTGTTGAGAATCATTATCGGTTTTATTCGTATGGCGATGCGATGTGGATTGCCCCCAAGGCGTGGTTGCAAGAGTCTCGGCCTCTGATTGGGAAGATTTAACTCCCGAGCAAAGACTTGACCTGCTCTAGGGCTGTTTTTGGCTCATGATTTGATCGCCATTGGAGGATTTGGTAAGAGCGGTTGGACTTAAAGACTTATTGTCTTGGCCAGGCATTATGAAGCGCTCTCGTAGAGCAAATAGAGGATTTTTGTGGTGCGAAGGTGGGCGATGAGGGGTTTAAGCGCTCTTTAAACGATTTTTAATCGCCTCTTCTTCTCCTCTGCTCTTCTCAAATACATACTAAAGCGGTTTGGAATGTTTTCTCTCTCATGGCACGGTTCTTTGTTTCCAACGAGGCTGAGCTTCAAGACGCTTTTGAAGCGGCCAACGCTGGTGGCTTCGATCGGAACAGGATCATCTTCGCGGCAGACAGCGAAATTGAATTGACCAGTGGCCTTGAGTACACCGGAACTGGTGATCTCGTTCTTGTGGGCAATGGCTCCGAGATCGTGGCCAGCGATACTTTCCAGACTTATGAGGGCGTCAGTGCAGCCGTCGATGGAAAGGGCGTTGCTCTGATCACATCTCGTAGTTCCGGAAATGTCAAGATCAAAGATCTTGAGCTCAACGGTAATGAAGGTCGCTCCCAGCATGGATTTGAGCTGGACGTTCCTGGCGATGCCGATGGAGTTATCTCGGCTACGTTCAAAGGTGTTGAGGTTGAGGGTTTCTGGGACCACGGCGTTCATATTGATGATCAGGCAGGTGCTACTGGCGGAGGCGGCGATACAGCGGGCGGTAAAGATGACTTGGCCGGCGCTAATTCCGATGCAAGCCTGCTCGTTAGAATCGTCGGTTCGGAGATTGCAGAGAACGGTATCTGGGAGGATAGCGTTAGCGACAGTGACGGCTTCCGCGTTGATGAAGGTCGTTTTGGTGACGCAACTGTTCTCATTAGAAACAGTGCGTTCGTTCTGAACGGCGCTGATGGTTTTGAGCTTGATGAAACTGGTAAAGGCTTTGCTGCTGCAGACGTTTTCAGATCGGCTTTTAACGACAACGGTCCCTTTGACCTGAATGACACTGACGACGGCCTAGATATCGATGAGGCTGGTGCCGGAAGGCTGGAGGTCAGAGTTCGTCAAAGTGAAATCAACGGTAACTTTGATGAAGGTCTTGACCTTGATGAGGCAGGTAGAGGCAGTATTTTTATTGAGGTTCAAGATACATTCGCCAACAACAACGGTAATGCCAAGCTCAATGGATTAGCAACTGATCCTGGTGGTACAGGTGTCAAGCTGAGTGAGGAAGATCAGGGCAATATTTTTGCTGAATTCATTAATTCTCAAGCCAATGGTAACGATGATTATGGATTCCGCCTTGAGCAATTTGGCGGTGGTGAAATTGACGCCTTGTTTGAGGCAGTTTGGGCTCTTGACAACCGCAATGACGTCCTTGATCAAGGTGGTAGAAACGGCATCCGACTGGAAAGTTTCGCATCGGATGATGGTGCGGAGCTAGAAATTCTGAATCCTGTTTTTGCCGAATTCAATACCGTCGTTGCCACTGGCAACGGCCGTGAAGGTCTGCGTGTCGATGCGGATGTTTTCACCGCCGAGTTCGACGGTGAGAACCTCTTCGATTTTGTGAACTTCAGCAACACGGTTGTATTTGGCTGATTGATGCTCTGATTTTTTCAGGCTAAGTGAATTAAAGCCCTCGGTGAATTCCGGGGGTTTTTTGTTGCTAATGACAATCGCCGTCAGTTCATCTTTGGTGGATACATTTCGATTGGCCTGCAGCACTGCTGTAGAAACAATCAATGAAAAAGCCCCGGATTCATTCGGGGCTTTTTTGGATGTTTTAAGGGCAGTCTTGAGTATCAATCAGGCAGGGACAGGTTGCTCGATGATTCCAGCGGGGACTTCAGCGAACATCACGGAAGACAGGTAACGCTCGGCTAGATCAGGCAGCACCACCACGATAGTTTTGCCGGCGTAGTCGTCTTGCTGAGCCAGACGAATGGCGGCGGCCGCCGCCGCGCCGCAGGAGATGCCGACAAGCAAGCCTTCTTCCTTGGCCAAGCGCAGAGCCATGGCGATCGATTCCTCGTTCGTGACCTGCTCCACCTTGTCGACGATGGAGAGATCGAGGTTTTTGGGGATGAAACCAGCGCCAATGCCCTGGATCTTGTGGGGACCTGGCTTCACTTCCTCACCGTTGAGGGTCTGGGTGATCACAGGGCTGTGACTGGGTTCCACAGCCACAGATTCGATGGCTTTGCCAGCCTCATTCTTGATGTAACGGGACACGCCGGTGATCGTGCCGCCGGTGCCGACCCCCGACACCAGTACATCAATGGCTCCGTCGCAGTCGTTCCAGATTTCAGGGCCAGTGGTTTTGAAATGGATGTCCGGGTTAGCCGGATTATCGAACTGACCAGGCATGAAGTACTTGGCTGGATCGCTGTCAGCGATTTCCTTGGCCTTGGCGATGGCCCCGGGCATACCTTTGGCGGCTTCGGTGAGAACAATCTCAGCTCCGAGAACGGCCATCACACGCCGACGCTCGATCGACATCGACTCCGGCATGGTGAGTACGAGCTTGTAACCGCGGGCCGCTGCGGTGAACGCTAAGGCGATTCCGGTATTCCCTGAGGTGGGCTCAACAATTACCTTGCCATCTGTTAGCTCCCCACGCTTTTCAGCGTCCCAGATCATGTTGGCGCCAATGCGGCACTTCACGCTGTAGGCGGGGTTGCGCCCTTCTACCTTGGCGAGCACGGTGGCTTTGCAGCCTTTGGTCACGTGATTCAGACGCACCAGGGGTGTGTTGCCGATGGCCTGGCTGTTGTCGGCGTAAACGCGGGACATGAATGAGGTGGCGTTTCTATTTCATCGATTTTAAAGAGCTCATCACGACAGGTTTGCTGCTGTTAAGGGGATCTTCAGGTCAGGCTGATAGAGCTCGCTCGAAACGGCCCCAGAGCCCCTCGTGATCTTCTAGTCCAACGGAGACCCGGAGCAGATGCGCGGGGATCCCGCAGCTTTTGGCCCACGGCAATTCGCTGTAATGAGCCAGCAGCACATAAGGGCAGGCCAAGGTGAATGCAGTGCCGAGGCTTGGCCCTTTACAAACCTCCAGGGCGTCGTAGACGCGAGCTGCTTTCGACAGTCCTCCCTTGAGTTCGAAGGACAACAGGCATCCATGACCGCCTCCGGCACGGCGCAACATTGCGAATCGCTCGCAGCTGCCTGGATGAAACACCTGGGCAACAGCAGAGTGCTGTCGCAGCCTGCTCGCGAGTAGTTGCGTATTGGTGTTGAGCCTCGAGACGCGTATGGACACGTCGCGGCTGCCCTGTTCAAGGGCAATGGCGTCCGCGCCAGCGAGATCCGCAACGGCTTGACGTGAAGTTGTGCCGTGCGCCCAGGTTCCCGACCAGGGAGATGACGGATTGATCACCAGGCCTCCGGCCAGCACATCGCCCCGTCCGGCAAAGCTTTTGGTGAGAGAGCTGAACACCAAATCGGCGTGGGGTAGGGCGTTGATGTTGAGGCCGGAGCCGATTGTGTCGTCAGCGATCACTGGGATGCCCCGTACATGCGCGAGAGCGGCAATTTCGGGCAGATTCACGCAGCGCAGCAGCGGATTGCTCGGCAGTTCCACGACGACCGCTGCTGGTTGGAGGCGATCCAGCGCAGCACTCACCTGATCCGCTGCGTCATCAAGTAGGAGCTCCGCCCCGCCGAACACCACCTCAGGCAGCTTGAGAACATCCACATAGGGAAAGCCGATTTGAAGCACCGGGCGATCTGGACGGAGGTCGGAGACGAGGTGCAGCGCCTTGTGCAGCGCAGCCATCCCAGAAGGATGCAAACTGATGGCGCTCTTTGGGCAGCTGTAGATCTCTGCTAATCGTTGGATCACCTTGCTCCGGGCTGCCGTGGCTGCTGCAGGATCAGGTGCGTCCTCCTGGCCCAAGGCGATGGCTGCGAGTCGGGAGGATGCTCCCAGCCCCGTGTGCTGCCAGAAGGATTTCGCGGCAACCGCATGGGTCGGATCCGTAAGAAGACACGCGACCCCCCGCACCGTCTGGATCGTGCTGAAACCAGCAGGCACCCTCCGCTGACAATGGGTCTGGGCTGCTTTGGCCGCGGCGCGACTGGAATAAGGCCAGCTGCTGAAGTCTGTTGACGAGGCACGTTGGGACTCGGCTAGCGCCTGAAGCGCCAGCTCCTGAACCAGGGGGTGGAAGCCGAAACGGGGATAAACGGCCTGCAACTTCGAACGACAGGCTGGATCGTTTTCCTCGTAGGCGATCACGTCGCTCCAGCGGGGCAGCGCGACAGAAACCGCATGGGTGGCATCCGGCAGAGGATGACCGAGATCGTTTCCTTGCCAACAAGGATCATGGATTAGATCGCGGGGACTCATGACAACGTCGTCAGAGCCTGATCGAGATCGGCAATCAGATCGGCGACGTCTTCACAGCCGACTGACAGGCGGATCAGGCCATCGCTGATGCCCAGCTTGCGTTTCACTTCAGGAGACACAGCGGCGTGAGTCATGGTGGCGGGATGGCAGATCAGGCTCTCCACGCCCCCCAGACTTTCTGCCATGGTGAACCAGCGCAGTGCTTTGCATACCGCGTAGGCCTGTTCTCTGCTGGTATCCAGGCCGATCGTCACGATGGCTCCACCGCCTTGCATCTGCCTGAGGGCGACAGCCTGTTGGGGATGGTCCGACCGGTGGGGATAACGCGTCCATTCCACCTTGGGATGGTCGGCAAGATGGTCGGCCAGCACAGCTGCGTTCGCGATCTGCTGGCGCAGCCGCAGAGGCAGGGTTTTGACGCCGCGGGTGATCAGCCAGCAATCGAAGGGCGATGGCATCAGTCCCAGGGCTTTCTGAGCAAACACCATGCGCTCGTGCCATTCGGGGGAATCCGTGCAAACGGCACCGCCGAGGGCGTCGGAGTGACCGTTGATGTATTTGGTGGTGCTGGTGAGAGAGAGCGTGGCACCGAGCTGCAAAGGGCGCTGCACCAGGGCGGTAGCGAAGGTGTTGTCGACCACAACAGGCACGTTTGCTCCATGGGCTGCGCTGCAGACCGCTTCAAGATCAATCACTTTCAGCAGCGGGTTGGTGGGACTTTCCAGCCAGACCATGGCGGGCTGACGCTCTGCGATCGCTGATAGCGCCGAGGGATTTGTGAAATCGATCCATTCGGTGCGCACACCGAATTTGGCAAACACCTGTTCGAACAGACGCACGGTGCAGCCATAAAGGTTTTCCTCGCACAGCACGAGATCTTCCTGTTGGAGAGTGGAGGCGATGGCCGTAATCGCACTCACGCCTGAGGCGAACACCGTGGCGTGGTCACACCGTTCCAAAGAAGCCAACACGCCTTCAAGAATGCAGAAGTTGGGGTTGCCTGAACGGGTGTAGTCAAATCCACCAACATTGCCGTGGGCAAAGGTGGAGGTGGCGTAAATCGGTGGCATCACCGTGCCGGTGTCATCCGCGAAGCTTTCACCGTGATGGATTGCACGGGTGGCATCAGCCGGTGCGGTCGCGGGATGCTGCACGGGGTGGTTGCACTCTGTTCGAAGGTTAGGAAACCGCTGATCAGGAACCCACTAGGGTCAAGACCGTATCAAGACATCATTGTGGCTGAGAATCTGCTGCAGTCCCAGAAAGATGAGTGGAGAGATCATGTTCTCAGTGAAATTGTCAATTTTCTGAGTGAAAACAAAGACTTGATTCATGCTCGCTATTTCGAACAAGGTGAGGGAAAAATCTCGCGAGAAGTCATCGAAGAAGTGGGGTTAATGGATTTTGAACTAGCTATCACGTTCCTGGAAGACAAACCCAAGGGATTTGGCTTGGGGCTTGGTTTTTTCAAGGCCAATCTCATTCGATGATGAGTTCGGTCTCATGCTAAAAATAATGCTGGATTAGTTTTGCAATTTTACTGTCGAAAAGGATCCTGTCTTTAGCGTTTAGCTGAAACAAGCTTGAAGGATTCATTGTCCCAAAGGATTAATGAGAAGCATTCCCAAAATTGGTTAAATTGAAGTCGCTTGACGCCATCGAATTTACTTTTATTGTCTTCGTGGCACATGCGTAAGCTGTAGTTCGGTATTCTTTCTGATAAGTGATGGACATGATGATAAGCGATATCAGCGGTGAACCAATTGAGAATCGGAGGCAAGATCAAGAATGAGGAGCCGTCGACAGCTCCTCTGAAATAACTCCAATTGTCTTCGCCGCTCGCATAAGAACCAGGAAAGTTGTGTTGAATAAAGAAAACGGCGATCATGATTGCTGCGCTAACGCTCATGACAAGGGTGTACAAAATCCAAAAATGCCAGTAGCCGATTGCGCTCCCGATCAACCACCATGCTATCGAGACGCAAATTGTATTGGCAACGGTGTCATAAACTTCTTCTTTCGTGTAAAAGAAGCTTGATTTGTGATTGGCAATGAAAACTTTTGGTCTGAAAGTTCTCCCTGCCACAAGATTGCTCCACCCATCCGCAAGTGCCTTGGCGATCAGCTCAAAAAGTCCTAGAAGTAGCGCAACTCTTGGCTTGATGACTAAATAATAGAAGCCTCCTGGTAACAGGGTTAACGGATGACGTAAGATTCGATAAATTAATTTTGAATTTTTGCTTTTCTTGTCGTATTCGCTAAGCGTTGTAAGTGCTGATGGACCTCTGTATCGATTCCAGTTGCCATTATGTTTGTGATGAAAAGCATGACCTCTCGACCAGGGATGATGTGGCATTGCGTGGACAATGCTTAAAAGGAAGGCAGCAATACGATTGGATGTTTTGGACCTGAATAAGCTGTGATGGCCACAGTCATGCATCAATGAAAAACTTCTGCTTAAAAATAGTATGATGAAAATGAATACTATCGGAGTTAATATTATCGAGGCAAGCGTTAGCTCTTCGGTAAGTTTCGCAATCGCAACACAGAATGCAATTAAGGGTAAAATTGTATTAGCAAGCTGCCATGCGGCAATTCCGTCATTGCTCTGAACAAAGGGCTTGATATTTAAGTCAATGCGCCTCAGCGTCGATGGTGACAGGTTTTTGGTTACGGGGCTGGTCAAGAAAAAAGCCTTCGTTGGTGTATGGCCTGGAAGTGATGGATTCGACGCGAATTTTGTGAGTGGAAAGTGTCGAATGCTAGATCTGATGATAAAAATAAACTTAACTTGGCGGCATCTGGTTGAAATTTCACCTATTGGTGTCTAATGCTAGTGGATTCTGCGAATGAGCGACATTACCCCTCCTCTGCCCCCGGAAAAACCGAGAGCTCTCACCTACTCAGAGATGATGAATGGCGGTAGAGCGCAGATGGATGAGAGGGCTTACGAGCGCGAGCTCGAATTAAAGCGAAGAGAATCGACCTTGGAGAAACATGTGAGCCATTTGGAGCAGTCTTTCAAGATTGCCGAGTGACTGACTGCTTTGAATCGTCAAGAATCTGAATAAAAAAACTCTTGTCCGCCATCGTCGATTGACGGGGGACAAGAGTCTCGTGGAGTTTAAAAAACGAGGCAGTGGCTGAAATTTAGACTTTTCTGGAGTAGTACTCCACCACCAGCAGTTCGTTGATTTCAAGTGCCACCCACTCGCGCTCGCAGCGTCCCACCACCTTGGCGTTGAGCTTGGGTTTGTCGAGTTCCAGGTGCGGGGGCACGTTGGCAAGGCCTGGGAATTGCAGGTTGCCTTCGGCGAGTAGCTTGCTGCACTTGCGCTCGCGGATGGCAATGACATCGCCTGGCTTGCATTGGTAGCTGGCGATATCGGTGACGCGGCCGTTCACGGTCACGTGGCCGTGGTTCACCAGCTGACGGGCGCCGGGCACGGTGG
>ERZ802831.62-NODE-62-length-49786-cov-23.0324_pt1 | contig 49786 bp, 55 predicted proteins | sample MGYA00345655_ERZ802831 | MGnify/ENA primary metagenome ERZ802831 (study PRJEB30503, sample SAMEA104212376) | marine metagenome | biome: Westerlies Biome; feature: [SRF] surface water layer (ENVO:00010504) within the epipelagic zone...; material: water (ENVO:00002006)...
CATTTCAGTTCCGCTTGGCAGCACCACAGTTCCAGTTACGTCCGTGGTTCGGAAGCAAATCTATTTTTAATTAAAAACATACTCGTTGGGGGTACACATTTGGAACAAATACTTAAGATAAAAACCATTCATGCTACTGCTGTCAGTATTGAAGATAAGGGAATTCTGATAGTTGGTAAATCAGGTTCAGGAAAATCTTCTTTAGCATTGTCTCTGATTGCAAAAGGAGCTCACTTGCTTTGTGATGATAGAGCGAATCTGTTCGTAAAAAACAAAACTGTGATGATGACTAAACCGCCAACACTTCCAGTCGCGCTGGAGGTGAGGGGTTTAGGATTGATAAATGTGCCATCAGTAGACGAAGCAGCTGTGGACTTGATAGTCGATATGACGCTATCGGCGGATTCGAGGTTGGGTGGCCACAAAATGGAGTTTTTTGGTATTGAGCTGTCTTGTGTAAAAGGGCGAGGCTTCCATGGATTGTCGGATGCTATAACTGTTTGGTCAAAGTTTGGCGGTTTCCAACATCTGTAAAATATTTATCGATTGATACAAATTAGCGACCTTTACTGTGCGTATGAGGCTTATTCGCACAAACTATTTTTATTAAATATCAAGAATAGATAGCTGGTCGTTTTGAAATGTTTCAATCTAAATAAGAGCCTATATCTGAGACTTTACTAAGTTGTGTTTTTATTTATCGTTAATTCTTTTGAGCCCCAAACTATCAGTCTATTTTCACACCACGGAAAATGAATAAAAAGAATTCAGAGGGTTGTCTTACGCAAAGTTGGTTTTCATGCTTGCGCAAGGAGATAAATAGTGAAAAAGATTAATGATGGCTGGTGATATAGGTATAGTTATTGTCGCTCACGGGCAATTGGCTCACGAGTACAGGGCGGCTGTCGAGCATGTTGTCGGCACTCAATCAAATATTGTGGCAGTCTCAATTGCTGCAGAATGTGATAGAAATGGTAAGGAAACAGAGATACGCAGAGCGGCTGAGTCTGTCGACTTTGGTCGTGGTGTAGTGATAGCAACAGATCTCTTTGGCTCCAGTCCATCCAACCTGGCTATTAGGGCATGCACGAGCAGTGATCGGAAGATCGTCTATGGGATGAATCTTCCTTTGTTGATTAAACTTTCGCAATCAAAAAAATTATCTCTTTCGGTGGCAGTTGATTTAGCATTAACGGCTGGGCGTAAATACATCGACTCTTATGAAAATAATGCCTCGGTATAATAATGAATAATACTATAAAGGCGCGTCTTCAAATTTTAAATGAGAAGGGCCTGCACGCACGTGCTGCAGCCAAGTTTGTTGAATTAGTTGATACATTTGATGTCAATGTGATTGTAGCAAAAGATAATTTAGAAGCCAGCGGCGATAGTATTATGGGGTTGTTAATGCTAGCTGCCTCGAAAGGCAGTGAAATTGATTTGGTTCTATCAGGAAAACAATCTCAAGATGCGCTAATGGCTTTATCAAATTTAGTTGATAATCTTTTTGGTGAAGAAATGTGATTGAGTGAAAGTGTAAGTATGCCTTCAAGTCATAATACCGAGAAACCCGATCAAAATTCGTCCTCAGAGCGATATGATCGAAGACGCTTGTCTTATGCGAACACGTTCAAAAATCCTGTCCAAAAAAAAATAATACAATCCATAGAGTTGCTGACAGGTCAGCTTAAACTTCTAAGATGCGTGCGTAAATTTGAGCGCATTGGCATACCATATGGTCAGCCTTTTTGGTCGCAAGCACTGAAAGTATTGGATATTAAGGTTGAAACTCCCAAGTACCAGTTGGAACGCATACCTAAAACTGGCTCATTAATTATTACTGCTAATCATCCTCACGGTTTAATTGATGGAATGGTATTAGCTGAACTAATTGGAAAAATCAGAACAGACTATAAGATACTTACAAGATCTTTACTCACTGGTGTCGATCAAATTGATAATTTTATGATCCCAGTCCCATTTCCTCATGAAGAAATGGCATTAGAAAAAAATTTGGAAATGAGGAAGCGTGCGATGGCCCATTTAAAAGATGGTGGCTGTATAGTTGTCTTCCCGTCGGGTTCAGTTGCTGCATCAGATTCATTTTGGGGGCCGGTGATCGAAAGGGAGTGGAACCCTTTTACAGCAAAATTAATTCAACGATCTAATGCTGCAGTCCTCCCTATTTGTTTCCCAGGAGCAAATTCTAGATCTTATCAAATTGCAAACCAGATCTCGGCAACATTGCGACAAGGCCTTTTGATTCGGGAAGTTGTAAATGCAATGCATAAACCTCAGGCGCCGATTGTTGGTGATTTAGTAGACAGAGATGAAATAAACAAATGGTCAAATAGCCCGCGCAAATTTATGGAATGGCTGAGAAGTGTTACATTGGGTTTGCATTCGAACTAGCCTATCTAGTAGGAGAAGGAGTATCTGTTTCGTAGTCATAAAATCCACGCTTTGATTTTTTTCCTAGCCACCCAGCCTCAACATATTTAGTCAACAATGGGCAGGGTCTATATTTTGTGTCAGCCAATCCCTCGTGCAAAACATTCATAATGGCCAAGCAGGTATCCAATCCAATGAAGTCTGCTAATTCTAATGGCCCCATTGGGTGGTTAGCTCCCAATTTTAAAGACGTGTCTATTGCTTCAACTGATCCTACACCTTCGTATAAAGTGTATATTGCCTCATTAATCATAGGTATCAAAATTCGGTTTACTATAAAGGCTGGAAAATCTTCTGATCTAGCAACTGTTTTACCCAATCTATCAACGACCAAACTGCATTTTTCAAAAGTATCTTGAGTAGTCGCTATGCCTGGAATTAGCTCTACAAGCTGCATGATTGGAACCGGGTTCATGAAATGGAATCCAAGGAATTTTTCAGGCCTATCGGTAGAACTTGCCAAGCGGGTTATTGAAATTGAAGATGTATTTGAGGTAAGTAAAGTATGGTCTTTTAAGTAGGGCATTACAGAATGAAAGATTTTTCTTTTCAATTCTTCTTTTTCGTTTACTGCTTCAATTATAAGGTCCGTATTGGCAAGCACCTCAAGATCAATTGTAGTTGTAAGGTTTTCTAAAGCTTGAGCACATTGAGCTTTTGAGATTTTGTTTGCTAGAATTTGCCGTTCCAAATTTTGAGCTATCTTGGCGGTTGCTGAATTTAAATGTTCTTTGGAAACATCAGTTAGAATAACTTCATAGTCCGCGAGTGCCATTACATGTGCGATCCCGTTGCCCATTTGGCCCGCTCCTATGATCCCAATTCGATTTATACTCATTTTTCCCCTAACTGCTTAAAAAGCTATCACCTGATTTTCGGTTCAGAGCATCTTTTTCTGATCAAATAAAGTTCAAAACTGTTTGTGATTGTACTTTTGCAGCTTTCTCCCGTCTATGTCCATATTTGCAAGTACAAAATACTGGTTGAAATTCAGAGGTATGGATATTAGGAAGAAGCTGCGTAGGGGTATAGCTCAGTTGGTAGAGCGGCGGTCTCCAAAACCGTAGGTCGCGGGTTCGAACCCTGCTGCCCCTGCCAAAAGCATACTTGAACTTTAGTGACAGTGCGTATAGGTGCAAATTAACTTAGCGAGAAGTGTACAATGGCGACGACAAATCCTTTCAGATTTATTCAGCAGGTTAGATCTGAGGTATCTAAGATTACCTGGCCCACACGCAGAGAAGTTTTACTTACAACGGTAATGGTTTTTGCGTTATCTGCCTTGGCCGCTGTATTTTTTGCTCTTATAGATTGGATTATAAGATTTGGTTTGCAAAATGTTTTGTCTCTAGTTAGCTAAACTAACTAGTTGCGCAATTATTTTGCGGCTTGAAATAGACACCAAATACCGCTACGAGCTCCATGTTAGTATTAAATGGCGTGCAGCGATTCGAGTTGTGCGCCGATTTTTTAAATATAGCTGAGATTTTAATTGATGATTTTTCTGCTTGAGATTTGAGACGAAACAAGGACTTTAATAAAATGGCAAAACGGTGGTATTCGATAAGTGTCCTTTCGAATTTCGAAAAAAAAGTTGCAGAACAGATACGGACATCAGTTGAAGAGTCTGGCCTTACTGAAGAAATAGAAGAAATCTTAGTTCCAACAGAGGACGTTATTGAGGTGAGGCGCGGTAAGAAGGTGACTTCAGAGAGACGCTTTATGCCAGGGTATGTACTGGTTAGAATGGAAATGTCCGACCGTGGTTATCACATGATAAACTCGATAAATAGAGTTACAGGGTTTTTAGGACCGCAAGGTCGACCGATGCCCATGCGGGACAATGAAGTTAACGCCATTTTGAATAGAGTTCAGGAGGGTGAGGAATCCCCGAGAACGCTTTTGATATTCGAAGTGGGAGAAAAAGTTAAAGTGAATGACGGTCCATTTGAAGACTTTGACGGTAACGTTGAAGCTGTAGATAATGATAACCAAAGACTGAAGGTTACTGTATCAATTTTTGGACGAGAGACACCTGTGGAGTTAGAATTTACTCAAGTTTCGAAACAGACCTGAGTAGTAAATGTGGAAGGCTATCGTATCGCGATGCGTACCCCGTACCACACAACTTAAATTTCTCTAACGCGTTGGAGAAATGTTGAAAAAAGGAGCCGTAAAATGGCTAAAAAACTAGTGGGCACACTCAAATTGCAAATACCGGCCGGTCAGGCCAACCCTTCACCGCCTGTCGGTCCAGCGCTTGGGCAGCGTGGCATTAACATCATGGAATTTTGTAAAGCATTTAATGCAAAGACAGGGGAGATGGAGCAAGGTGCTCCTTGCCCAACGATAATAGAGTATTTTCAGGATAAATCTTTTTCCATGGAAATAAAAACGCCGCCAGCTTCATATTATATTAAAAAGGCTGCAAAATTGAAATCTGGATCAAATACTCCTGGTCGTGAAACCGCAGGATCGGTGACTGTCGCCCAGGTCAAAGAAATAGCTGAAGCAAAGATGAAAGATTTAAATGCAAACGATATCGATGCAGCTATGCAAATCATCTTGGGCTCTGCGAGATCAATGGGGATTGAGGTAAAGTAAATGGGAAAAGTCGGTAAAAGAACAAAAAAATCATTAGAAGCTTTTAGTGGTAAAAGTAACGTAACGATTGAAGAGGCGGTGAAACTGGTTAAATCAAATGCAACCGCCAAGTTTGATGAAACAATCGAGATAGCAATGAACCTTGGGGTCGACACTCGCCACGCGGATCAGATGGTTCGAGGTGTTGTTGGCTTGCCAAATGGTACAGGTAAAAGCATGCGCGTAGCAGTCTTTGCCCGAGATACAAAAGCGCAGGAAGCAAAAGATGCCGGCGCAGATATTGTCGGTGCCGAGGATCTAATGGAAACAGTGCAAGCTGGAACAATCGATTTTGACCGTTGCATAGCAACACCCGATATGATGCCTATCGTGGGACGCTTAGGTAAAGTCTTGGGGCCAAGAAATTTAATGCCAAACCCAAAGGTTGGGACAGTTACTGTTGACGTAACTGATGCCGTTAAGGCAGCAAAGGGTGGTGAGGTACAGTTCAGAGCAGAAAAAGGCGGCGTTGTTCACGCAGGTATCGGTAAAGCGTCTTTTGACGAAAGTCAGCTGGTTGAAAATGTTAAAGCCTTTATTGATGCTGTTGCAAAGGCCAGGCCAACTGGCTCAAAAGGCTCCTATATGAAAGGAATTACTTTAAGTTCAACTATGGGTCCCGGCGTAACTTTAAGTGTGGAGAAATCTGCCGGTTAGGGCATTTATTCCCAGATCGCGTATAACCATGTTCTTGGTAAGTAAAATGGTAGCTTTTACATATTTTATGCTTTCCTCTTGTTAATCTAGCAAGAATCTCCTAGATAGCCGTCGAGATCTTTTTAAAAGGTCTCAACTGTCCGAGACGGAGGGTAGGCCTAGGCTGTTAATTCCTTCCTGAGATGGGAAACGAGATTTAGAGGTCAAAAGGATAACCTTTTGGTCTTCAGCGCTCATAACCCTATTTCTAGGACTCAATCGCCGAAATTAATTTTGGCAAAACTGAGCCGGGGATTTTCCCCAAATTTGGAGTGAAACTGTGGATAGAGAGCAAAAAGAAAAGGTGGTTGAAGAGCTTGGCCAAATTTTTGAAAGCTCTGGCGTTGTGGTTGTTGCAAAATACACCGGTCTTACAGTTGCTGAAATGCAAGAACTTAGAGCACGCGCGAGCGAAGCGGAAGTTTCCGTGCGCGTGGCTAAGAACAGACTTGCTAAGATAGCTCTTAATGGAAAATCATGCGAGAGCATGAGTGAGTATTTATCTGGAATGACAGTTCTTACATACTCCGTGGATCCTGTTGCCGCAGCAAAAGTTGCAGAGCAGTTTTCCAAGGACAATAGTAAGTTCGAAATTTTAGGTGGGTCGATGGGTGAAAATCCATTGGATCGTGCTGGGGTGGAAGCTGTTTCAAAAATGCCTTCACGCGATGAACTCATTTCATCCATTGCTGGATGCATTGGTGCACCTGCTGCAAATATTGCGGGTGTTCTTGGTGCTCCATCGAGCAACATAGCAAGTATTATTTCTACTATTGAAGATAGAGCTGCATGAAGCAATTTAGAGGCGTGTTATTTGTAACTAAACGCGTTAGAACACAACTTAAAACGGAAAGAGTCGAAAATGGCTGATCTGAAAAAAATGGCAGAAGACATCGTTGGTCTAACTCTGCTGGAAGCACAAGAACTAAAAACTATACTTAAAGATGAGTATGGCATCGAACCAGCGGCGGGTGGGGCAGTTATGATGGCTGGTCCTGCTGGAGATGCTGGCGGAGCGGCAGCAGAAGAAAAATCTGAGTTTGATGTCGTTCTCAAAAGCGCAGGCGGTAATAAGATTGCTGTCATAAAAGAAGTCCGTGGCATTACGGGTCTAGGCTTGAAAGAAGCTAAGGATCTAGTTGAGGCGGGTGGCAAAATAAAAGAAGGTGTGGAAAAAGCAGAAGCTGAGGAAGTAAAATCCAAGTTGGAAGCTGCCGGAGCAGAAGTAGATCTGGCGTAAAAACACATTTGAACTATCTAAAAACTGGGCCTGATACTTTCAGGTCCAGTTTCGTCTGTCTTATAAAGCACCAATCTTAAAGGTGTTTCATAAGGAAAGATGAAAAGACCGGGAGACTTTCTAACGGGAAGAAAGTCAAGAATAGGTTTTCGGAGATCCTCTCTCGTGTGGGAATACGTCTGATACCCGACAGATAGTATTGCTAGTGAGATTAAAAAAAGGTCTGTAAAGTCATGGCGCAAACTTACATTGGTCAAAAACGTCTTAGAAAATATTATGGAAAAATTAGAGAAGTTTTAGAGATGCCGAACCTCATTGAGGTTCAAAAATCTTCTTACGACCTTTTCCTTAAGTCTGGGGGGCACTCTGATCCTCAAGACGGTGAAGGAATAAAAGGTGTTTTCCAGTCAGTTTTCCCAATAAAAGATTTTAACGAAACATCAATACTTGAATTCGTTAGTTATGATTTGGAAAGACCCAAATATGATGTTGAAGAGTGTCAGCAACGAGATATGACCTACAGTGGACCATTGAAGGTCAAACTGCGGCTTATAGTTTTTGATATTGATGAGGATACTGGTGCAAAGTCAGTAAAGGATATCAAAGAGCAGGACGTTTTCATGGGAGATATGCCTCTCATGACACCAAACGGGACATTTGTTGTTAATGGGACTGAGCGTGTTATTGTCTCACAGATGCACAGATCGCCTGGTGTGTTTTTTGATCACGACAAAGGTAAAACGCACAGTTCAGGAAAGCTTCTCTTTGCTTGCAGGATAATACCATATAGAGGTTCTTGGCTAGATTTTGAGTTTGACGCTAAAGATATTGTTTATGCCCGTATCGACCGTCGTAGAAAGCTTCCAGTTACTACTCTGCTATATGCTCTGGGAATGGAGCAAGAAAGTATAATGGATGCTTATTATGAGACAGTCACTTATAAACTTAACAAAAAGAAGGAATGGGTAACTAAGTTTTTTCCCGACAGAGCTAGGGGAACACGACCACTATTTGATTTGATAGATGCCGCTACTGGTGAGGTGGTGGCGGAAGCGGGGAAAAAAGTCACACCAAGAGCTGTAAAAAAACTAAAAGATGAAGGTAAGGTTACCGAATTAGCGCTTCCATATGATGAAATTATTGGCCGTTTTGTGGCCAGAGATATAATTAATGAAGATGATGGCGCGATTTATGTAGAAGCAGGAGATGAAATTACTGCTGAGTATGATAAAGAAGGTATTCTCATCGGCGGGACTCTTAAAAGTTTAGCTGACGCAGGCGTGGACGAGATCCCTGTATTAGACATTGATAATATAAACGTTGGCGCTTACATCCGTAATACAATGGCTCAAGACAAAAACTTGAACCGAGACACTGCCTTGCTTGATATATATCGTGTAATGCGCCCCGGAGAGCCGCCAACCGTAGAGGCAGCATCTGCTCTATTTGATACGTTATTTTTCGACAGTGAGCGTTATGACCTTTCAGCTGTTGGACGCGTCAAAATGAATATGCGGCTAGCACTTGATGCTGAGGATACCCAACGAACTCTTAGAAGTGAAGATATTGTTGCTTGTATCAAGGCTCTTGTAGAACTTCGCGATGGTAAGGGTGAAGTGGACGATATTGATCACTTGGGAAACCGTCGGGTCCGCTCGGTAGGTGAGTTAATGGAAAATCAATATCGAGTTGGTCTGTTAAGAATGGAGAGAGCAATAAGAGAGCGGATGTCTAGTGTTGAAATAGATAATGTGATGCCTCAGGACCTGATTAATGCTAAGCCCGCCGCTGCTGCTGTTCGGGAGTTTTTTGGATCAAGTCAGCTGTCTCAGTTTATGGACCAGACCAATCCATTGTCAGAGGTTACCCATAAACGGAGGCTTTCCGCTTTGGGGCCTGGCGGTTTAACAAGAGAGCGTGCGGGATTTGAGGTAAGGGATGTTCATGCTACGCATTATGGCCGCATGTGTCCAATAGAAACGCCCGAAGGACCAAATATCGGATTAATAAATTCTTTGGCTACGTTTGCTCGAGTTAATAAGTATGGTTTCATTGAAACCCCATATCGCATAGTAAAGGAAGGTCAGGTAACAGACGAGGTCCATTATCTATCTGCTACAGAAGAAATGAGACATACCGTTGCTCAGGCTAACGCTAAGCTGGATCATTCTGGGAAATTCATAAGTGACCTAGTCTCCACTAGACAAAATGGTGACTATACTTTGGCACCAAATGAGAGTGTGGATTTAATTGACGTCAGCCCTAAACAGTTAGTATCTGTTGCCGCCTCTCTGATACCATTTTTGGAAAATGATGACGCAAACAGAGCTCTAATGGGATCTAACATGCAGCGTCAGGCTGTGCCTCTGCTTAGCGCAGAAGCACCACTTGTGGGTACAGGCATGGAGGGTGTGGTCGCAAGAGATTCTGGAGCTGCTATTATGGCGAAGAGAGCTGGAGTTATCGATCAGGTTGATGCTCAAAGAATAGTCATACGGGCTACTGATGATCTTGAGCTGGGTGACGCTGGTGTAGATATATATCGACTGAGAAAATTCCAGAGGTCGAACCAGAATACATGCATAAATCAGCGTCCTTTAGTCAAAGTAGGGCAATTAGTTGGAAAAGGGGAAGTAATTGCCGATGGTCCCTCAACTGATCTGGGCGAATTAGCTCTTGGCAAGAATGTTGTCGTAGCATTTATGCCATGGAATGGGTATAACTATGAGGATTCAATTCTCATCTCTGAACGTGTCGCTAGGGACGATGTTTTTACATCTGTTCATATAGAAGAGTTTGAGGTTGCCGCTCGTGATACTAAGCTTGGACCAGAGGAAATAACTAGAGACATACCAAATGTAGGTGAGGAAGCTCTTAGAAACTTAGATGAGGCGGGGATAGTATACATCGGCGCGGATGTTGAACCTGGTGACATCTTAGTTGGCAAAATAACTCCTAAAGGTGAGAGCCCCATGACTCCAGAAGAGAAATTGCTTAGAGCAATTTTTGGGGAAAAAGCTTCTGATGTGAGGGATACCTCGCTAAGGGTTAAACCAGGTGATTATGGAACTGTAGTAGAGGTGCGGGTTTTTAATAGACATGGTGTCGAAAAAGATGAGAGAGCACTGCAGATTGAGCGCGAAGAAGTAGAGCGTTTAGCTAGAGATCGTGATGACGAATTAGTAATTTTGGACCGAAATATTTACGCAAGGTTAAAGAGTACATTGCTTGGTAAAGCTGTCGTTAAAGGTCCTAAAGGGGTAAAGCCAAACTCTCAAATAGACGATGAGTTACTTTCCTCATTGACCAAAGGTCAGTGGTGGCAACTTGCTGTCTCAGAGGAAAAAGATGCTCAAATTATTGAGGCATTGAATGAACAATATGATGCTCAAAAGCGTGCGCTAGATGCTCGTTTTGACGATAAGGTCGAGAAAGTTCGTCGCGGTGATGATCTACCTCCAGGAGTTATGAAAATGGTAAAGGTTTTCATAGCAGTAAAACGCAAGCTGCAGCCTGGTGACAAAATGGCTGGACGACATGGGAATAAGGGTGTGATATCCAAAGTCGTCCCCATGGAGGATATGCCTTTTCTTGAAGACGGAACTCCCGTTGACTTTTGCTTAAATCCACTTGGCGTTCCTTCTCGCATGAATGTGGGTCAGATTCTTGAGACTCACATGGGGTGGGCCGCCAGAGGACTTGGGCTGCAAATCGATGACGCACTGCAGGATTATCGTCGATCAGGTGATTTGACCCCAGTAAAAGAGGCCATGCGTTTAGCTTATGGCCAAGATGTATACGATGAGGGTTTAAATGATATTGATGACGAGTTACTAGTAGAGGCGGCCGGAAATGTTGTTCGGGGTGTTCCCATTGCAACTCCAGTTTTTGACGGTGCCAAGGAGGGTGACGTCGATGACGCTTTGCAGAGAGCAGGATTTGACCAGTCTGGACAGTCTATTCTTTATGATGGGCGAACCGGTGAACAATTTAGTAGGCCTATAACTGTCGGTATCAAGTATCTTCTCAAGCTTCATCACCTTGTGGACGACAAAATTCATGCACGTTCAACTGGTCCTTATTCTTTGGTCACACAGCAACCTTTGGGTGGTAAAGCACAATTTGGTGGCCAGCGCTTTGGGGAAATGGAAGTTTGGGCGCTTGAGGCTTATGGAGCTGCTTATACTCTACAGGAAATGTTGACTGTAAAATCCGATGATGTGGCTGGAAGAACGAAAGTTTATGAATCCATAGTTAAAGGTGAAGATAATTTTGAAGCTGGCGTTCCAGAGTCATTTAACGTTTTAGTTAAAGAGGTTCGTGGATTGGGGCTAAATATGGAACTTCTTGATGCAAAGGAGGACGATTAAAGCAACTGAGCTTTATTTCAAATAATCCTATTGCATAAATCGAGGTAAAAAAATGAACCAAGAACTTACTAACAACCCTTTTAATCCCCTGGCTTCTCCCAAGGTTTTTGACGAAATCAAAGTGTCTTTAGCTTCGCCTGAGAGGATTCTCTCATGGTCATACGGAGAAATTAAAAAGCCAGAGACGATAAACTATCGTACATTCAAACCAGAACGTGACGGGCTATTCTGTGCTCGAATATTCGGCCCAACCAAGGACTATGAGTGTCTTTGTGGCAAATATAAGCGAATGAAATATCGGGGTGTTGTCTGCGAAAAATGTGGCGTTGAAGTCACTTTGCAGAAAGTTCGGCGTGAAAGAATGGGACATATCGAATTGGCATCGCCTGTGGCTCACATTTGGTTTTTGAAATCTCTTCCATCTCGGATCGGTTTGATGTTGGATATGACACTACGAGATCTCGAGCGCGTTCTCTATTTTGAAAATTACGTCGTGATAGAGCCTGGCCTAACAGACTTATCATATGGACAAATGCTCTCAGAAGAAGAGTTTATGGACGCTCAAGATACGTATGGTATGGATGCATTTACAGCAAACGTTGGCGCTGAGGCTATTCGTGAGATGCTTGCAGTAATAGACCTAGAGGCCGAGGCTGATCGCTTACGAGAAGAATTAAAAGTGGCAACGGGAGAGTTAAAGCCGAAGAAAATTATCAAACGCTTAAAGGTTGTAGAAAGCTTCCTTGAGTCTGGAAACCGACCAGAGTGGATGATTTTGACCGTTGTGCCAGTTATCCCGCCGGAGTTAAGGCCTTTAGTGCCATTAGATGGTGGTCGCTTTGCCACATCGGATCTTAACGATCTTTATCGCAGAGTAATAAATAGGAACAACCGCTTAAAGCGTTTGATTGAATTGAGAGCACCAGATATTATCGTTCGGAACGAAAAACGGATGCTGCAGGAGTCTGTGGATGCTCTTTTCGATAACGGCCGTAGGGGCCGTGTAATTACTGGCACTAACAAGCGTCCATTAAAATCTTTATCGGATATGTTAAAAGGTAAGCAGGGTCGTTTTAGGCAAAACCTTTTAGGAAAGCGCGTAGATTTCTCTGGACGCTCAGTTATTGTTACGGGTCCAGAATTGAAATTACATCAGTGTGGGCTTCCAAAGAAAATGGCTCTGGAGCTCTTTAAGCCATTTATTTATTCTAGGCTTGAAGCTAAGGGACTTTCGTCAACGGTTAAACAAGCTAAAAAGTTAGTTGAAAAAGAACGGCCTGAGGTTTGGGATATCTTAGACGAAGTAATTCGGGAACATCCAGTTATGCTTAATAGGGCGCCTACTCTGCATAGGCTAGGTATTCAAGCATTCGAGCCCGTTCTAATAGAGGGCAAGGCTATTCAGCTCCATCCTCTTGTGTGTGCGGCCTTTAATGCTGATTTTGATGGTGATCAAATGGCCGTACATGTGCCTTTGAGCCTTGAGGCACAGTTAGAAGCTAGAGTTTTAATGATGTCCACGAACAACGTTTTGTCGCCGGCTAATGGGGCTCCCATAATAGTTCCGTCCCAAGATATGATCCTCGGACTTTACTACACAACCATAATGCGTGAGGGTATGAAAGGCGAAGGAATGTCTTTCAGTTCACTAGAGGAAGTGCAGTACGCTTTAGATACAGGAACAGTCCATCTTCATGCTAAGATCAATGCTAGAATAGGTCAAATTGATGAAGAAGGGAATGAAGTATTCAATCGGGTTGAAACTACTCCAGGTCGTATCAGGATAGGTTCACTGCTTCCGAAAAACGCCAAGGCTCCGTTTGAATTAGTAAACAAGCTCTTGCGGAAAAAAGATGTACAGAGCGTTATCGATACCGTTTATAGGTACTGCGGTCAAAAAGAGTCAGTAATTTTTTGTGACCAGATCATGGGTATGGGTTTCAAGGAGGCTTTCAAGGCTGGTATCTCTTTCGGTAAAGATGACATGGTCGTTCCGGACGATAAGTGGGGTCTGGTTGACGAGACTAGAAGTCAGGTCAAAGACTTCGAGCAGCAGTATATGGATGGCCTGATTACTCAGGGTGAAAAGTATAATAAAGTAGTGGATGCCTGGTCAAAATGTAACGATAAAGTTACTGATGCTATGATGGGAACAATTTCATCTGGTTCTCGTGACGAGGGTGGAGCGGAAGCTGAGCCAAACTCAGTATATATGATGGCACATTCTGGCGCCAGAGGCTCAGTTACTCAAATGAAGCAATTGGGTGGAATGCGTGGCCTAATGGCTAAACCAAATGGTGATATTATCGAGACGCCCATCATCTCAAACTTTAAAGAGGGGCTTACCGTTCTAGAGTATTTTAATTCGACTCACGGAGCTAGGAAAGGCTTATCAGATACCGCTCTAAAAACAGCTAACTCTGGTTATCTAACCCGTCGTTTAGTGGATGTTGCGCAGGATTGTATTGTTCGCATGCAAGATTGTGGAACAGAAAACTCTATTACTGCAGAACCGGCAGTGAATGATGGGGAAGTTGTCGCTACACTATCCGAGCGTGTTTTAGGGCGGATTGCTGCTGAAGATATTTGTAATCTTGAAACAGGAGAAGTGATAACCCCAAAGGGTGCAATGGTTGATGAGCTTATGGCTGATCGTATTGAAGATTGTGGTTTACAGTCAGCTCGCATAAGGAGCCCGCTAACCTGTGAAGCAGAGGAGGGTGTATGCGCAAATTGTTATGGCCGTGATCTTGCTAGAGGCACTAAAGTAAACATTGGTGAAGCTGTTGGGATTATAGCAGCACAATCTATTGGTGAGCCTGGTACTCAGCTAACTATGAGAACATTTCACATCGGTGGAGTTGCTCAAGGTGGACAGCAGTCATTTCTAGAGGCAAGCCAGGACGGCTTAATATCGTATGAAAACTCGATGACACTCAAGAACTCGTCAGGGTCGATTTTGGTTGTTGGTCGAAATATGAAGCTGCGAATTGTTGATGAACAAGGAAATGAAAGAGCTAGTCACAAATTAAGTTATGGTTCAAAAATCTTCTTAAAAGAAGGAGCTAAAGTTGCGCGTGGTGATAAGCTATTTGAATGGGACCCATATACCCTACCAATTATTGCTGAAAAGGCTGGTAGTGCAAAATTAGTCGACTTGGTAAACGGTATCGCTGTGAGAGAGGAAACCGATGATGCTACTGGCATGACACAGAAAATTGTGGTGGATTGGCGTGCGGCTCCAAAAGGGAACGAATTGAAGCCAGAGATAATATTGGTGGACAAAGATGGTGAACCTTTACGAAACGAAGCTGATAACCCAATCACATATCCTATGTCAGTAGACGCTGTTTTGTCTATTGAAGATGGTTCAGAAATCAAAGCTGGGGATGTTATTGCTCGAATTCCCCGCGAAGGCGCTAAAACAAAAGATATTACAGGTGGTTTGCCAAGGGTCGCAGAATTATTTGAGGCTAGACGCCCAAAAGACCACGCAATTATTGCTGAAATTGATGGCTACGTTCGGTTCGGAAAAGATTATAAAAATAAAAGACGCATTGCGATTGAACCAGCTGATGAAACCCTAGAGCCGGTAGAATATATGGTGCCGAAGGGTAAGCACATACCAGTAGTTGAGGGTGACTTTGTTCAAAAAGGCGACTACATCATGGATGGCAATCCTGCGCCTCACGATATTTTGGCAATTATGGGTATTGAAGCGCTAGCGAATTATATGATTGACGAGGTTCAAGACGTTTATCGTTTGCAGGGTGTTAAAATTAATGACAAACATGTAGAAGTTATTGTTCGTCAAATGCTACAGAAATGGGAGATTTCAGAGAGCGGTGACACAACGTTGCTTAAAGGCGAGCATGTTGATAAGGCCGAATTTGACGCTGCTAATGAAAAGTCTCTATCTAAGGGTGGTAGACCAGCACAAGGTGAGCCAATTTTATTGGGTATAACCAAAGCGTCCTTACAAACTCGATCATTCATCTCTGCAGCTTCTTTTCAAGAAACAACACGGGTACTGACCGAAGCCTCAGTACAAGGTAAAAGAGATAAGCTTGTTGGCCTGAAAGAAAATGTGATTGTTGGCAGGTTGATACCGGCTGGTACTGGAGGAGCTGCACTCCGAGTTCAGCGTATAGCTAATGCGCGGGACCAGGTAGTAGTAGACGCCCGGATTGAGGAAGAAAATGCTGCGGCGCAGTTAGAGGCCCCGGTTTCAGATGAAGCCGTTGCATCAGAAAATGAGTAACTAGGTTAAAAATTGCTCAGAAACCTACTTTACATAGGTAGGTTTCTGAGAAAAATTTTAAAGAAAAGTCGTATAAGCTTCAATAATAGATATCGGCATTAGTGCGCTTTTATTTGGTTAAAATTTTTCGAGTAATACTCGCTGCTTAAATGCTATTTAGTTATTTATTAATAAAAAGATACCTACTGTTGACAAATTAATCGACTCCTCATATACGCACGGAAAATGGAGTGAGATTACTTACTTCTAATTCAAATATACAGTGGTCAAGATCCGGGTAGTGCCCCGATCCTCTGGAGACCTACCGCCTAGTTCTCGTTTAAAAAGAGAGCAAAAGCGGCTTTTGCGTTTGTGAAAACATAACGCAATTAATTCGTAGCATCTGGTTTATGCCAGACGCAAAATTAAAAGCAAGAGTCAAACGGGGAATGCCTGAATGCCTACAATACAACAGCTGATACGTAAACCGCGGCAGCCAAAAATAAAACGTTCTAAATCGATGCACTTAGAACAGTGTCCTCAAAAAAGAGGCGTGTGCACAAGAGTTTATACGACCACGCCGAAGAAACCAAACTCTGCCATGAGGAAAGTTGCAAAAGTCAGGCTGACTAATGGGTACGAAGTGATATCCTATATTCCAGGTGAGAAACATAACTTGCAGGAACACTCAGTTGTTTTGATTAGGGGTGGTAGGGTAAAAGATTTGCCTGGTGTGCGTTATCACATTTTGCGTGGGGTGCTGGATACCCAAGGTGTAAAAGATAGAAAACAGCGCCGCTCGAAATATGGCGCCAAGCGTCCGAAATAGGGGAAATAGGATATGTCTAGACGTCATGCGGCTGAAAAACGTGAAATCCTTCCAGATGCTAAATTTGGAGATAGCGTACTAAGTAAATTTATGAATAATCTTATGGTAGATGGTAAAAAGTCTATAGCTGAAAATATTGTATACAATGCGCTCGATCGTGTTGAGGGCAAACTCAAGCGTGCGCCTGTTGAGGTATTTCATGAGGCCTTAGACAATATCAAGCCTACGGTAGAGGTTAGGTCTCGGAGAGTAGGTGGTGCTACTTACCAGGTGCCTGTTGAAGTTCGTCCTGAGCGTAGAGTGGCTCTGGCAATTCGTTGGTTAATTTCGGCCAGCCGTGGTCGCAATGAAAATACCATGGAAGAGCGCCTAGCCGGTGAGTTGATGGACGCGGTAAACTCCAGAGGCTCTGCCGTGAAGAAACGGGAAGACACACATAAAATGGCTGATGCAAACAAAGCTTTCAGCCATTATCGTTGGTAAAAGTAAAGGCTGATTAAATGGCACGAGAATATCCATTAGATTTATACCGTAATTTTGGTATCATGGCTCACATTGATGCTGGCAAAACAACCTGTTCTGAACGGATTCTCTACTATACAGGGAAATCGCACAACATTGGAGAGGTGCATGACGGCGCCGCAACTATGGACTGGATGGAGCAGGAGCAGGAGCGGGGGATAACGATTACATCTGCCGCTACAACGACTTTTTGGGAACGGACCGAAGATGGGGATAAAGCAGATACGCCAAAGCATCGTTTGAACATCATTGATACTCCTGGTCACGTAGATTTTACAATTGAAGTTGAGCGTTCATTAGCGGTCTTAGATGGGGCAGTTTGCGTATTAGACGCCAATGCGGGCGTGGAGCCACAGACTGAAACAGTATGGCGTCAAGCTGACCGATATAAAGTGCCTCGTATCGTCTTTGTAAATAAAATGGATAAGATTGGCGCAGATTTTTTTAATTGTGTCAATATGATAGAGGATCGAACTGGTGCACGTGCTGTACCGGTCGGAATTCCAATTGGTGCTGAGACTGAGCTTGAGGGTCTGATTGACTTGGTGACCATGAAGGAATGGCTTTGGCAAGGTGAAGACTTGGGTGCGTCATGGGTTCAAGCAGATATCCGTCCTGAATTGAAAAGCATGGCGGAAGAGTGGCGTTCAAAAATGATCGAGGCTGCTGTTGAAATGGATGATGAGGCTATGATGGCTTACCTTGAGGGGGATGAGCCAGATATCGGAACTTTGAGAGGACTACTGCGTAAAGGGACTCTTAGTTTAACTTTTGTTCCTGTTTTGGGAGGATCTGCATTTAAAAATAAGGGAGTTCAGCCTTTATTAAATGCAGTCATAGATTATTTACCAAGCCCCTTGGATGTTGTTGACTATATGGGGTTTGCGCCAGGAGATGATGCAGAAGAACGAAATATAGCGCGTAGAGCGGATGATAATATGCCGTTTTCTGGGCTTGCATTCAAAATAATGAATGATCCGTTTGTGGGATCGTTAACGTTTACTAGGGTTTATTCTGGGGTTATTAATAAGGGTGACACAGTTCTAAATTCTACCAAATCAAAAAAAGAACGTATTGGACGAATGATGATGATGCATTCAATCAATAGGGAAGAAATTGAAGAAGCTTTTGCTGGCGATATAATAGCTTTAGCGGGATTAAAAGATACAACAACTGGCGATACAATTTGTGACGCAAAAGAGTCAGTAGTGTTGGAGACAATGACGTTTCCTGAGCCTGTGATAGAAATTGCCGTTGAGCCAAAGACTAAGGGCGATCAGGAGAAAATGTCCCAAGGGCTTGCTAGGCTTGCAGCCGAGGATCCCTCGTTTCGTGTGGAGACAGATATTGAGTCTGGTCAAACTATTATGAAAGGTATGGGTGAGCTCCATTTAGATATTTTGGTTGATAGACTAAAACGCGAGTTTAAAGTAGAGGCAAATATTGGTGCACCCCAGGTTGCTTATCGAGAAACAATATCTCATGAGGTGGAACACACTTATACTCATAAAAAACAATCAGGTGGGTCTGGACAGTTTGCTGAAGTTAAAATGATAATTACTCCCACTGAGCCAGGTGAGGGATATTCGTTTGAGAGTCGTATAGTCGGGGGTGCTGTCCCTAAGGAGTATATTCCGGGTGTTGAAAAAGGTATCAACTCAGTGATGGATAGTGGCCCTTTAGCAGGGTTCCCAGTTATAGACTTTAAAGTGTCTCTCATTGACGGAAAGTATCATGATGTGGATTCTTCTGTTTTAGCCTTTGAAATTGCTGCAAGAATGGGGATGCGTGAGGGTATGAAGAAGGCGGGAGCTAAGTTGCTGGAGCCAGTTATGAAGGTGGAGGTAATTACACCTGAGGAATATACGGGCGGAATAATTGGTGATCTTACTTCGCGCAGAGGTCAGGTAACTGGCCAAGAGCCTCGCGGGAACGCAGTTGCAATTAATTGTTTTGTTCCATTGGCAAACATGTTTGGATACATCAATAATTTGCGCTCGATGTCGTCAGGTCGGGCAAACTTCTCAATGCAGTTTGATCATTATGATCCAGTGCCGCAAAATATATCTGACGAAATTCAAGCGAAATTCGCGTAACTTAAAGGCTAATGGGGTTATCCCGGCTGTAAAAAAAACTAGAAGGAGGCCACGATGGCAAAGGAAAAGTTTGATCGAAGTAAACCGCACTGCAACATCGGAACGATTGGTCACGTGGACCATGGTAAGACGACTTTGACAGCAGCAATTACAAAATACTTTGGTGATTTTCAGGCATATGACCAAATTGATGGTGCGCCGGAAGAAAAAGCGCGGGGCATAACAATCTCTACCGCTCACGTAGAATATGAAACTGACAATCGTCACTACGCCCACGTAGACTGTCCAGGTCATGCTGACTACGTCAAGAACATGATTACTGGTGCGGCCCAAATGGATGGAGCCATCTTGGTTGTTAATGCTGCAGATGGTCCAATGCCACAGACACGTGAGCATATTTTGTTAGGTCGCCAAGTAGGTATTCCTGCAATGGTTGTTTTTATGAACAAAGTAGATCAAGTGGACGACGACGAGTTGCTTGAATTGGTTGAAATGGAAATTCGTGAATTGCTAAGCACTTATGACTTTCCAGGGGATGACATTCCAATTGTTTCAGGGTCTGCTTTAGCTGCAATGGAAGGCCGTGACGCAAACATTGGGGAAGAAAAAATCAAAGAGCTTATGGCTGCTGTTGATGAATATATTCCACAACCACCGCGCGCCATTGATGAGCCATTCTTGATGCCAATCGAAGATGTATTCTCAATATCTGGTCGTGGAACAGTTGTTACTGGTCGTGTTGAGCGTGGTGTAATTAATGTTGGTGATGAAATAGAAATTGTTGGTATTCGTGATACATCAAAAACAACTTGTACTGGCGTTGAAATGTTCCGCAAACTGCTCGATCGTGGTGAAGCCGGTGACAACATTGGTGCACTGCTTCGTGGCGTAGACCGTGAAGGCGTTGAGCGTGGTCAGGTTCTGTGTAAACCAGGTTCAGTTACACCTCACACAAAGTTTGAAGCAGAGGCATATATTTTGACCAAAGACGAAGGTGGAAGACATACGCCTTTCTTTGCAAATTATCGTCCTCAATTTTACTTCCGAACCACGGACGTAACTGGAACTGTGGTGCTGCCAAGCGGAACTGAAATGGTTATGCCAGGTGACAACTTGAAGTTCACTGTTGAACTGATAGCCCCTATCGCAATGGAAGAAAAACTAAGGTTTGCTATCCGAGAAGGTGGACGCACCGTCGGATCAGGCGTCGTCGCCAAAATCATCGAATAGTAATTACAATAAATGTGTAAAGCTCACACTAGTGAGCTTTACTTAAAAATGGGGAAACCCAATAAGGTTCGAAGAAGTAATAGGATGGTCTTATTCCTTCCTCTCAACTTTAACATCGGTTAAAAAGGCAAGGTAAAATGCAAAGCCAAAACATCCGTATCAGGTTAAAAGCCTTTGACTATCGTGTCCTTGATGCTAGCACTCAAGAGATAGTAAGCACTGCGAAGCGGACTGGTGCATCTGTTCGAGGTCCTATTCCACTGCCGAATAAGATTGAAAAATTCACCGTTCTTCGTAGTCCACATGTTAATAAAAAGTCGCGTGATCAATTCGAAATACGCACACACAAAAGGCTTTTAGATATAGTTGACCCAACACCACAGACTGTAGACGCTCTTATGAAGTTAGATCTCGCGGCTGGTGTTGATGTTCAAATTTCTGTTTAGGGGGGCAAAATGCGCTCTGGAATTATAGCAAAAAAAGTTGGAATGACTCGCTTGTTTATGGGGGACGGTAAGCAAATACCGGTTACAGTTCTTCAAATGGATAATTTGCAAGTAGTTGCTCAACGAACCAATGAACAACACGGATATAGTGCGGTTCAACTTGGTGCTGGAACTATTAAGGCTAAAAATGTTCTTAAGCCTCTACGTGGACAATTTGTGGTGGCAAAAGTTGAACCCAAACGGAAACTTGCTGAGTTTCGTGTTGCACCAGAAAATCTAATTGAGGTTGGAGCTGAGATAACTGCTGATCATTATGTCGAAGGACAATTCGTCGATGTGGCGGGAACCTCTATTGGTAAAGGTTTTGCAGGAGCGATGAAGCGGCATAATTTTGGTGGATTGAGGGCATCACACGGCGTTTCAATAAGTCACAGATCGCATGGCTCAACTGGTCAGTGTCAAGGGCCAGGAAAAGTGTTTAAAGGTAAAAAGATGGCAGGACATATGGGTGCCGTTAGAGTAACCACCCAAAATCTCCAAGTAGTGAGAACCGATGCTGAGCGTGGTTTGATCATGATAAAGGGTGCAGTACCTGGATCTAAAGGGGGTTGGGTCACTATAAAAGACTCGGTTAAGAAACCCCTTGCCGATAATGTTCCCTTTCCAGCTGCGCTTCGTTCTGATGGGTCAAAAATCGTTGAGGCATCACAGCCAGAGGGGGGTGAGGCATGAAAATTGATGTGATTAAATTGGACGGAAAGAAGGCTGGTTCAGTTGAATTGGGAGACGATGTTTTTGGGTTAGAACCTAGAGCAGATATTTTGCACCGCGTAGTTAGATGGCAGCGAAATGGCGCCCAAGCTGGCACGCACAAGGTAAAAACGCGCAGTGAAGTTAGCTATTCTACAAAGAAAATATACCGCCAAAAGGGTACTGGTGGTGCTCGGCATGGGTCTCGGCGTGCCCCTATTTTTCGGAAAGGCGGTATTTACAAGGGCCCTACCCCTCGTAGTCACGCTTTTGATTTGCCTAAGAAGGTAAGAAGGTTGGGGCTTAAATTGGCACTGTCAGCAAAGGCTAAGTCGGGTTCTATTGTGGTCATTGATCAAGCGCAAAGCTCTGGTAAAACCTCTGAATTAGCCAAGCAAGTAAAGAACCTTGGGTGGAGGCGAGCGTTGGTCATTGATGGTTCATCTCTAAATGATACCTTTGTTAAGGCAGTTCAAAATATTGAAGGTTTAGACGTGTTGCCGTCAATTGGAGCGAATGTTTATGATATCTTGAAGCGTGATACACTTGTTATAACAAAAGCTGGTGTAGAAGCATTGGAGGCTCGTTTAAGATGAGTGTTAAAGCAGAGTATTACGATATTGTGCGAAAGCCTTTAGTTACTGAAAAGTCCACTATGGCTTCCGAAAACGGTGCGGTTGTATTTGAAGTTTCTATAGGCAGTAACAAGCCGCAAATTAAAGAAGCTATCGAAGCACTTTTTGGTGTAAAGGTGAAGGCTGTTAATACTTCGATTACAAAAGGTAAGAAGAAGCGTTTTAGAGGCGTGATGGGCCGTCGAAAAGATGTAAAGAAAGCCTTCGTAACTCTAGAAGAGGGCAACACTATTGATGTTACAACTGGCCTTTAATTTAGTGAAGTTGTAATTTTTAGACGTATTTCAGGTGCTTGATGTATAAATCAGAAACAAAAGTTTCAAAGCCCTAGACCTTTGTATCAAAGGCGGTTATACGTCCGTCGCTAGAGCAGTCAGGATTCTTTTTGACTGGCTTTAAATTGGCCACCTTCGGGGGGCTTTACCATAGGCAAAGCGATGCTTTGCCGCACAAGCAAACGGAAGACACAAAGCATGGCACTAAAGTCGTACAAACCAACGACGCCGGGCCAGCGAGGGCTGGTACTGATCGACCGTTCGGAGCTTTGGAAAGGGCGTCCAGTTAAGTCTCTTACGGAGGGACTAACTAAATCTGGCGGTCGGAACAACACCGGACGAATTACATCTCGCAGACGCGGTGGCGGAGCCAAAAGGCTGTATAGAATAGTTGACTTCAAACGGACTAAATTTGATGTGCCAGCCACGGTTGAACGCATTGAATTTGATCCTAACAGGACTGCCTTCATTGCGCTGATTAAATATCAAGACGGTGAGCAGGCTTACATACTAGCGCCACAAAGACTGGCTGTTGGTGACAGCGTAGTCGCTTCCTCTAAAGCAGATATTAAACCAGGTAATTCAATGCCGTTTTCAGGCATGCCGATAGGAACTATTATTCACAATATTGAGTTGAAACCTGGCAAGGGTGGTCAAATTGCCCGCGCGGCTGGAACATATGCTCAGTTTGTAGGTCGGGATGGTGGGTATGCACAAATCAGGCTTTCATCAGGTGAACTTCGCATGGTGAGACAAGAGTGTATGGCAACAATTGGCGCAGTTTCTAATCCAGACAACTCAAATCAGAATTATGGCAAAGCCGGTAGAATGCGGCATAAAGGCGTTCGACCGTCTGTTCGAGGCGTTGTGATGAATCCGATAGACCACCCTCATGGTGGTGGTGAAGGGCGTACATCTGGAGGTCGGCATCCTGTGACACCTTGGGGCAAGCCAACAAAAGGAAAACGTACAAGAAATACAAACAAAGCGTCGCAAAAATTAATAATTCGCTCGCGACACGCAAAGAAGAAAGGGCGCTGATAGATGTCACGTTCATTATGGAAGGGGCCCTTTGTAGACGCCCATGTCCTTAAAAAAGCTGAGGCTGCAAGTGAAAGTGGTCGAAACGATGTGATCAAGATATGGTCTCGTAGATCTACTATTCTGCCGCAGTTCGTCGGATTAACATTCGGTGTATATAATGGAAGAAAGCATATCCCCGTCTCGGTTTCTGAGGATATGATAGGTCAAAAATTTGGTGAGTACTCGCCAACTCGTACTTATTATGGTCACGGTGCTGACAAAAAAGCGAAACGAAAGTAGAGACCATGGGAAAAGAAAAAAATCCTCGCCGAGTAGCTGATAACGAGGCTATGTCAAAATTACGCATGTTGAAGACAAGTCCCCAAAAGCTCAACTTGGTTGCTGGCCTTATTCGTGGGAAAAAAGTTGACCGAGCACTAAATGATTTGTCGTTCAGTAAAAAAAGAATCGCTGCAGATGTAAAAAAGTGTCTTCAGTCAGCGATTGCAAACGCAGAAAATAACCATAATTTAGACGTCGACGGTCTGATTGTCTCTGAGGCATATGTTGGAAAGAATTTGACATTAAAACGCGGTAGGCCTAGAGCTCGCGGTCGTTTTGGACGTATAATCAAGCCTTTCTCAGAGTTAACCATAAAAGTACGTCAATTAGAGGAGCAGGCTTAATGGGTCAGAAGGTTAATCCAATAGGAATGCGGCTTCAGGTGAATCGCACATGGGACAGTCGTTGGTACGCTGATACAAAAGATTATGGAGATTTGCTCTTGGAAGATCTCCGTATGAGAGATTTTATCAAGGGCGAGTGCTCTCAAGCTGGAGTAGCTCGAGTAATAATTGAGCGTCCTCACAAGAAGTGTCGTGTCACAATACATACGGCAAGGCCAGGGGTCATTATCGGTAAGAAGGGGGCTGATATTGAAACGCTGCGTCAAAAGTTAGCAAACATGACTGATTCTGATTTACACCTGAACATTGTAGAGGTTCGTAAACCAGAACTAGACGCGCAACTCGTTGGGGAAAGTATCGCCCAGCAGTTGGAGCGTCGTGTATCCTTTCGAAGGGCAATGAAACGTGCGGTTCAAAACGCAATGCGAATGGGAGCCTTGGGCATAAGGGTCAACGTTGCAGGACGTCTTGGAGGCGCAGAAATTGCCAGAACCGAATGGTATCGAGAAGGACGGGTTCCGTTACACACACTTAGAGCTGATGTTGATTATGCGAATATTGAAGCGTCGACAGCTTATGGTATTATTGGAATAAAGGTCTGGATTTTTAAGGGTGAGATTATGGAACATGATCCACAGGCTCGAGACAGACGTGCTCAGGAGCTACAAGACGGACCAGCACCGCGCGGTGCGTCTAACCGCCGGTAAGGAGATCAAAAAATGCTGCAACCAAAGCGTACAAAGTTCCGTAAAATGTTCAAAGGCCGCATAAAAGGTGAGGCCAAGGGTGGTTCTGACTTAAACTTCGGCACTTATGGACTTAAGGCTCTTCAGCCAGAAAGAGTTACTGCCCGGCAGATAGAGGCAGCGCGAAGAGCTATGACTCGCCACATGAAGAGGCAAGGTCGTGTTTGGATCAGAATTTTTCCCGATACCCCTGTCACCTCGAAACCTACTGAAGTCCGAATGGGTAAAGGTAAAGGTTCAGTTGATTTTTGGGCTGCTAAGGTAAAACCTGGGCGGGTTATGTTTGAGATCGATGGCGTCAATGATGATATAGCAAGGGAAGCTTTGCGTCTTGCTGCAATGAAGCTTCCAATAAAATCTAGAGTTGTAGTTCGGGAAGATTGGTAAGGAAAACATAAGGTCTTAAAATTATGCAGATGCTCGTTGCATCTCGATAATTACTCAATTCTTTCCATCACTCAGCCCACTTATAATTAAAGCTGATTGACACTCTTTCACAATTCGAATCATTTTGGCGCACTTCGTGTCTAAGCCAGCTCTCCCAAAGAAGCACTTCGCCTGCGGTAGGTTGATGGTTGTGAAAAGTCTTCAATTCAGGTCTAGCGTCCTTCTTTCGAGGTGGAGCTGACATCATTAATGGTAGTCTTGGGTCCTCAAATTTGATCTCGCCAGCCTCTTTTGGAATGGAAACATAAGTTGTTCCCGAAATCGCTGAGTGTGGATGGATATGTGACCCGTGCGATCCACCTTGATCTAAAATATTAATCCACATGTCTTCGAGAACAAGATCGTGACTATTTAGCTCAAAGTCCAAAGTCTTTACAAAGCTGGCCACATGCTTATCTAAATTTTCTTTTAATTCGTTAAAAATTGGGAAACGCCAGATTAGGTCTGTCAGTGAGGCATAGCTTGTGTATCCTGGGTACTTATTTTCTTCACACCATTGCTGACCTGCCAGATCGTCCTCGGCAATCGAGAAACATGCGGTCTCCAGTTCCGAAATATCTATATTGCCAACGTCCGATAATTTACCTACGTACATCTGTGTTACAAATATTGACTTTATAGATCCCATGTGAGGTCTATACATGAATTTGGTATTTTTAAACAGATCGAAATAAATTTTAAAGTGGGTGTTGCTATTCAATAAAGAAAACAGTATTGCATCTCATCGTCCTCTTGCGTCTAAGAATCGGACTTGGAGATAAATTAGTAACCACCAGATTATGAGTGACCCATTTGGGGCTTGCTGGTGTCTGAAAAGGATTGGCTATGAAAGCCCAAGATTTACGTGAAAAAACACCCGACCAATTGCGTGAGCAGTTAGCGCTTCTGAAAAAAGAGTCATTTAACTTGCGTTTTCAACAGGCTACGGGTCAGCTTGAAAACACAGCTAGGGTGAGAACAGCCAAGCGGGATACGGCGCGAGTTTTGACAGTTTTGAACCAGCAAGCGGACACCGGGGAATAGGGAATTAGAGATGCCAAAAAGAGTTTTACGAGGTGTTGTGACATCCGACTTAAACGCTCAGACAGTCACAGTTTCCGTCGAGCGACGTTTTAAGCATCCAGTGATGCAAAAAACGATTAGGAAGTCCAAGAAATATAGAGCCCATGATGAAAACAATACTTTCAAAGTTGGTGACGCAGTGCGAATAATAGAGTGTGCTCCAAAATCAAAGTCAAAACGTTGGGAAGTGCTTGAGACATAGTATTTAAGCCTTCGCTATTTAACGAAACCCTGGGGAAAAGGCAGTAGCGTTCGCCCCTCACAGGTCGGGAGAAAATTTATGATCCAGATGCAAACCAATCTGGATGTTGCTGATAACTCGGGAGCTCGTAGAGTTCAGTGCATCAAAGTTCTAGGTGGCTCAAAGCGCAAATATGCGTCTGTGGGAGACGTAATTGTGGTTTCCGTGAAGGAAGCTATACCTAGAGGAAGAGTTAAAAAGGGCGATGTTCGAAAAGCAGTTGTGGTAAGAACGGCCAAAGAAGTGCGCAGAGATGACGGCACGGCTATTCGTTTTGATAGCAATGCAGCTGTTATCTTAAGTAATAGTGGTGAACCACTTGGGACACGAATTTTCGGACCAGTCGTGAGAGAATTACGTGCAAAGAATTTCATGAAAATAATTTCACTTGCTCCGGAGGTGCTGTAATGCCTGCTAAGTTGAGAAAAGGTGATGAAGTCATTGTTCTGGCAGGAAAGGACAAAGGAAAAAAGGGGACAATCACATCTGTAGCCCCTAAAACTGGCAAAGCTGTAGTTGACGGGATCAACATGGCAATTAGACATGAACGACAAACTCAAACAACGCAAGGTGGACGTTTGCCCAAGGCGATGCCAATCGATCTGTCAAACCTATCTTTAATGGATAAAAACGGAAAAACCACCCGTGTTGGGTTCAAGGTTGAGGATGGTAAAAAAGTTCGTGTGGCCAAGACGACAGGGGATGTTATCGATGCTTGATAAAGTAGATTATACACCAAGATTACAAGGCGAATATAAGTCCAAAATTCGGTCGGCAATGAAGGAAGAGTTCGGTTATAAGAACGATATGATGATCCCGAAACTAGAAAAAATTGTCCTGAACATCGGTTGTGGGCGTGCCGCAGTTAAAGACAGTAAAAAGGCTAAATCCGCACAGAAGGATTTGACTTTGATATCAGGGCAACAGGCTATAATCACTCGAGCGAAAAAATCTATTGCTGGGTTTAGGGTTCGTGAGGATATGCCGATGGGAGCGAAAGTAACTTTACGCGGTGCGCGGATGTACGAATTTATGGATCGCTTGACCACCGTTGCAATGCCCAGGATCAGAGACTTCCGTGGGGTTTCTAGCAAGTCCTTTGATGGAAGGGGAAACTATGCTTTTGGAATTAAGGAACATATCGTGTTTCCAGAAATTGATTTTGATAAAATCGATGAGGATTGGGGTCTCGATGTAGTTATCACTACCACTGCTAAGACTGATGCAGAGGCAAAATCTTTGCTGGGGCATTTCAATATGCCTTTCAGTAATTGAGCGAGAGGATATTAATAATGGCAAAAAAAGCAATGATTGAACGCGAAAAGAAAAGAGCTCGTTTAGTGAGTCGATACGCAGCGAAGCGTGCCGAGCTTAAAGAGATTGCTAAGAATGACAGTCTGCCGATGGAAGAACGGTTTCAAGCTCGTTTGAAACTAGCCAAACTGCCAAGAAACTCAGCGGCTAACCGTATGCACAATCGTTGTCAATTGACTGGGCGGCCTCATGCTTACTATAGGAAATTAAAGGTTTCTCGCATCGCTTTGCGAGAATTGGGTTCATCCGGGCAGATGCCTGGAATGGTAAAGTCTAGTTGGTAGGAGAGAATAGATATGAATGATCCTATTGGTGATATGCTTACAAGAATGAGGAACTCTCAGATGAGAGGGAAGTCAACTGTTCTTACTCCAGCCTCAAAATTGCGGGCTTGGGTATTAGATGTTCTTCTAGATGAAGGCTACATTCGCGGTTACGAGAAAACGACTGACACAATTGGGCATCCAATGTTGGAGATCAGTCTAAAATATTACGATGGATCGCCAGTGATCAGGGACATTAAGCGTGTTTCGACGCCAGGACGTAGAGTTTATCTTGGGGTCAAGAACATTCCTCAGGTTAGACAAGGTTTAGGTATATCGATTGTATCAACGCCTAAGGGAATAATGTCTGACGCGAACGCTCGTGCCAATAATGTTGGTGGCGAAGTTCTTTGCACGGTATTTTAGGGGGATTTTTAGATGTCGCGTATAGGGAAAAAGCCAGTAGAACTTCCGGCAGGGGTAACCGCTGCGGTTTCTGGGCAGACCATAGAGGTGAAAGGACCAAAAGGGGTGAGAAGTTTTACCGCCTCCGATGACGTAACCCTCGTGGTCGACGAAGGAAAAGTATCAGTTAACCCTCGTGGGAAATCGAAGCGGGCACGTCAGCAATGGGGCATGAGCCGCACGATGGTGGCAAATTGTGTCACTGGTGTTAGCGAAGGGTTTAAGAAGGAACTTGAAATTCAGGGGGTTGGATACCGTGCACAGATGCAGGGGAACGTACTCAAGCTGAACCTAGGTCTATCTCATGACGTGGACTATACCGCTCCGTCAGATGTCACTGTGACCTCACCAAAGCAAACCGAGATTATTGTTGAGGGCACAGATGCTCAAAGAGTAGGTCAGGTAGCAGCTAACATTAGAGATTGGAGAAAGCCGGAACCATACAAGGGTAAAGGTATTCGATATAAGGGTGAATATATCTTCCGTAAAGAAGGCAAGAAAAAGTAGGGCAAAAAATATGGCAAATTCCAAAAGACAACTTTTTCTTAAGCGCCGTATGCGCGTAAGAAACAAGTTACGAAAGGTTAACTCAGGTCGCGTACGTCTTTCAGTGCACAGGAGCAGTAAGAACATCAGTGCTCAGTTAATTGATGACGTGAATGGAGTAACAATAGCCGCTGCGTCATCTATGGAAAAAAGTTTGGGTATAGTTGGAAAAAACAACGTGGACGCATCCTCAAAGGTTGGGAAAATGTTGGCAGATCGCGCTAAGAAGGCTGGAATTGTAGAGTGTTACTTCGATCGCGGTGGTTTTTTATTCCACGGTGGGGTCAAAGCTCTAGCAGATGCTGCCCGTGAGGGCGGCTTGAAATTTTAAGGAGACGTTGAGATATGGCAAGGGAAACCAATAACAAAGGTCGTCGTGATGAAGGTGCTCCAGAGTTCGCTGATCGCCTTGTTGCGATTAACCGTGTATCGAAAACAGTTAAGGGTGGTAAGCGGTTTGGTTTTGCAGCTCTAGTTGTTGTCGGCGATCAAAAAGGCCGAGTAGGATTTGGTAAAGGTAAGGCAAAAGAGGTGCCCGAAGCCATAAGAAAGGCAACTGAACAGGCAAAAAGAAACATGATTCGAGTACCGCTTCGCGAGGGCAGGACCTTGCATCATGACATGGAAGGCAGGCACGGCGCAGGGAAAGTAGTGATGCGTACGGCCCCAACTGGTACAGGTATTATCGCTGGTGGACCGATGCGTGCTGTATTTGAAATGTTGGGCATACAGGATGTCGTGGCTAAATCGATTGGATCACAGAACCCGTATAATATGATACGAGCTACTATCGATGGTTTGAAAAAAGAGGCTTCACCTAGAATGGTTGCTCAAAGGCGTGGTAAGAAGGTTGCAGATATTCTTCGTCGTGAAGAGGCTCTGACGCCCGAAGCTGTAGAAGCATAAAGGAGAGTTAAGATGGCTAAAACAATAATTGTAAAGCAAATTGGGTCTCCAATTCGCCGTCCTGCTAAACAACGTCAAACATTGGTAGGTTTAGGTCTTAACAAAATGCATAAAACTCGTGAGCTCGAGGATACACCTTCGGTGCGAGGTATGGTTAATAAGATTCCACATTTAGTGGAGATTGTTGAGGAAAGAAGTTAAAGTTCTTGCGATGCAGGGGTCTCCACAGCAAGGGTGCACTCTGGCATAATGGAATGTAATAGCTTTAATTAATAGTAATTTAAGGCTGTGTTTACCTCTTTCGTCGCAACCGGGAGGTAATTCCGGCAAAAAGGAGAAGCGACATGAAACTCAATGAATTAAGAGATAATGAAGGCGCGAATAAGAAAAAGAAACGCGTTGCTAGAGGTGTGGGATCCGGCAAAGGAAAAACTGCTGGTAGAGGTATTAAAGGACAAAAATCTCGTTCGGGTGTTGCGATAAATGGTTATGAAGGGGGGCAGATGCCTCTTTATCAGAGGCTCCCGAAGCGTGGATTTAATAAACCTAATAGAAAAAAATTCGCGATTGTTAATCTTGGGATCATAGAAAAATTTATTGAAGCTGGTAAGCTCGACGCTAAGATTGATATTACGGAAGATAGTCTAGTGGCGTCTGGATTGGTAAGGCGCAAGTTGGATGGTGTTCGAATTTTGTCCAAGGGTGATATTAAGTCGAAGGTTAATATATCTGTTACTGGAGCATCTAAATCAGCTGTAGAAGCAGTAAAGAAGGCAGGCGGTAGCTTGACATTAACTTCGGAAACATCAAACTAGCTTAAGATTAATTTGTCAGTTATTATACTGCCCTCAGTTCTAAAGTATCGCAGATAGTAGTTGGGATAATGTCTTTTAACAGAGAGAAATAAATGGTATCTGCAGTAGAGCAAATGGCGTCGAATACAAGTTGGTCGGCCTTAGGAAAGGCCACTGAACTTCGTAGTCGCATCTTATTTACACTAGGTTTATTAATTGTTTATCGCTTAGGAACCTTCATTCCTGTTCCAGGCATAGATGGCGTTGCACTAAGAGACTTCATGGAGCAGGCGCAGTCAGGCATCGGTGGCATGTTAACAATGTTTACTGGAGGCGCCCTTGGAAGGATGGGGATATTTGCTCTGGGAATTATGCCTTACATTTCTGCATCAATTATAGTTCAATTGCTGACTTCTATGGTGCCTTCTTTGGAGCAACTGAAAAAAGAGGGAGAGCAAGGCAGAAAGAAAATTAATCAATACACGCGCTATGGAACCGTCGCATTAGCTACTTTGCAGGCGTACGGACTTGCGGTTAGTTTAGAAAGTGGTGATCTGGTCACTGACCCTGGCCTGTTTTTCCGGATGTCTTGTTTGATAACTTTAGTGGGCGGCACCATGTTCTTGATGTGGCTTGGAGAACAAATAACTGCTCGCGGAGTAGGTAATGGGATATCATTGATTATTTTTGTTGGAATAATTGCTGAAGTTCCAGCCGCATTGGCTCAATTTTTTGCTTCAGGCCGATCTGGAGCGCTGAGTCCTGCGGTTATAATTGGTGTAATTGTTATGGTGATTGCAACCATCGCTTTCGTTGTTTTTATGGAACGGGCATTGCGAAAGGTTTTAATTCAATATCCGAGACGGCAAGTCGGAATGAAAGTGATGGAAGGCCAGAATTCTCATTTACCCATCAAGGTAAATCCAGCTGGAGTGATACCTGCAATTTTTGCTAGCTCGTTGTTGTTACTTCCTACCACAGTTAGTACATTTTCTGGATCCCAAACTGGACCTGTAATGTCTACCATACTTGCATATTTTGGGCCGGGTCAGCCGTTGTATTTGGCGTTTTTTACTTTAATGATAGTATTCTTCGCCTATTTCTATACTTTTAACGTATCCTTCAAACCCGATGATGTTGCTGAAAATCTAAAAAACCAAAATGGGTTTATTCCTGGCATACGGCCAGGTAAAAAAACATCAGAGCACTTAGAGTTTGTGCTTAATAGGGTACTAGTGCTTGGAGCGGCGTATCTTGGCGGAGTTTGTTTGCTACCGGAAATTCTTAGGGGTCAGTTCGCGATACCTTTTTATTTTGGAGGTACATCTGTTCTGATCGTAGTTTCGGTAACAATGGACACTATCCAACAAGTCCAAAGTCATTTGCTTGCTCATCAATATGAAAGTTTGATTCAGAAGTCACAACTAAGGGGTAAATCCCGTAGTAAACGGCGCCGGGGAGCGGCACGTAAATGAACATTATTCTCTTAGGAGCTCCTGGTGCTGGTAAGGGAACGCAGGCTCAATTTCTGGTAGAATCTCTCGGAATGGTTCAATTGTCGACTGGTGACATGCTCCGTGAAGCTAAAGACAGCGGAACTGAAATGGGAAAGCTTGTGGCGGAGGTTATGTCTAGAGGTGACTTAGTCACTGATGAAATAGTAATAGGTTTAATTAAAGAAAAATTGGACGGGGAACAGGGTGCTGGCTTCATATTTGACGGGTTTCCTAGAACACTTGCACAAGCAGATGCCCTAGGTGCGCTGCTTAAGGAGTGTAATAGAGACCTAGATCGAGTTATAGAAATTCAAGTTGATGACACTGCATTGATCAAAAGAATAGTGGGAAGATCAACCTGTGGTGGTTGTGGTCAAGTTTACCACGATGAAACTAAACCCTGGCCACTGAATGGACAGTGTAGCATTTGCGGTAGTACAGATGTGAAGCGTAGAGCTGATGATAATGAAGAAAGTTTGAAGCAGCGATTAATGGAGTATTATAAGAAAACATCTCCACTGCTTGGGTATTACTTCGCTAAAGGGAATTTGATTTCTATAAATGGGTTGCTATCTATGGATGAGGTTCGCAGTAGCCTTAAAAAAGTATTGAATCTAACCTGATATATTGTTCTTAATTCAGAATTTTTATACTTAAGTCTTGACGTCGGTCTTAAATGCACATACTCACCCATATTCCTAATTGGAATCAGCTTTAACATTAGCAAATCCACCCTTTAGGTGGTAGCGTAATCTTTTCTAATCAAAAGAGATTTCGCGTTGTGAAAAAAGGTTCTGGTTTTACGGAACCGCAACGAAAGGACAGAAATGGCACGGATCGCCGGCGTAAATATCCCAACGGGTAAGCGCGTACCTATAGCTCTTACTTATATTACTGGAATTGGCTCATCAATAGCAGAAGAAATTTGTGATGCTGTCAAAATCGACAAATCAAGACGAGTAAATGAACTTTCAGACTCGGAAGTTATTGCAATGCGCGAGCACATTGACGCTAACTTTACAGTCGAAGGTGATTTGCGCCGCGAAGTGCAAATGAATATAAAAAGACTTATGGATTTGGGCTGCTATAGGGGTCTTCGTCATCGCCGAAACCTTCCTGTACGTGGTCAGCGAACTCACACTAATGCAAGAACTCGTAAAGGTCCTGCAAAAGCTATTGCTGGCAAGAAGAAATAGGAGGATCAACGTATGGCACGCGAAACACGTCGTGGGACTAAAAAGAAGGTCATTAAAAATATTGCGGCTGGGGTTGCCCACGTAAACTCTTCTTTCAATAATACAAAAATTTTAATCTCTGATGTTCAGGGAAACGCTATAGCTTGGTCATCGGCCGGCACGATGGGTTTTAAAGGTTCTCGCAAATCGACACCTTACGCAGCTCAAATGGCAGCCGAGGATGCCGGTCAAAAAGCTCAGGAGCACGGTGTAAAAACTCTAGAAGTCGAGGTGCAAGGGCCTGGTTCTGGTAGAGAAAGTGCACTTAGAGCATTAGCAGCAGTTGGTTTCAATATAACATCTATTAGGGATGTGACACCGATAGCGCACAACGGATGTCGGCCGCCCAAAAGGCGTCGTGTTTAATTTTAACTAGAATTTATTTAACTAAATAATTTTCAATATTTTTAACCTCGGGCGCGTTTGATTTTACGGTCATGAAATCAACGCAAGAATGGAGGGACTAATGATCCACAAAAACTGGGCCGAGCTCATAAAGCCAGCACAACTAGAAGTAAAACCAGGAAACGATCAGCTTAGACAAGCTACTATGATCGCCGAGCCCCTTGAAAGGGGGTTTGGTTTAACTCTCGGAAACGCACTTCGTCGCGTATTGATGAGCAGCCTGCAAGGAGCGGCAATAACTAGCATACAAATAGATAATGTCCTGCATGAATTTTCGTCTATTACTGGTGTCAGAGAAGATGTAACTGATATCGTTTTAAACTTAAAAGGTGTAGACCTGAGAATGGAGGTCGAAGGGCCTAAGCGTTTATCGATTAGTGCAAAAGGTCCAGCAATTGTAACTGCGGCCGACATATCGGAGAGTGCAGGTATTGATGTGTTAAATAAGGAACATGTAATCTGTCATTTAGATGATGGGGCAGATCTGTATATGGAATTAACAGTGAATACTGGAAAAGGTTACGTTCCGGCAGAGAAAAACAAACCAGAGGATGCACCAATTGGTCTGATGCCAATCGATGCAATTTACTCTCCAGTCAAAAAAGTGTCATACGATGTTCAACCTACCAGAGAAGGTCAGGTATTAGACTACGACAAGCTTACCATGAAGATTGAAACTGATGGCTCTATTTCTGCCGATGATGCGCTCGCTTTTGCAGCACGTATCCTACAAGATCAACTTTCAATTTTCGTGAATTTTGAGGAACCTGAGTCCGCAGATAGCGGCGATGATGATGATGGTCTCGAGTTTAATCCGCTGCTCCTCAAGAAAGTTGACGAGCTAGAGTTATCTGTACGATCAGCGAATTGTTTGAAAAACGATAATATCGTATACATTGGCGATCTGATCCAAAAAACAGAGGCTGAGATGCTTAGAACGCCTAACTTTGGTCGAAAGTCTTTGAATGAAATTAAAGAAGTTTTGTCTGGAATGGGGTTACATCTGGGTATGGATGTGGAAGACTGGCCGCCTGACAATATTGAGGAGCTTGCCAAAAAGTTTGAAGACAATTTTTAATTTATAAATGCCCATTTAGATGGGGAAATTAAGGGCAGAGGCCCCAAGGAGAGTGGCTGGCACGCACCAGCCATCAGACAAAGTATAAATAGCAGGAGATATAAATGCGTCATTCTAAAGGCTATCGCCGCTTAAATCGAACTCATGAGCATCGGAAAGCTCTATTTGCAAATATGGCTGGATCTTTAATAGAGCACGAGCAAATAAAAACCACACTGCCAAAGGCAAAAGAATTGCGGCCAATCGTTGAGAAATTAATCACTTTATCCAAAAGAGGCGATTTACACGCACGTCGTTTAGCATCGGCTCAGCTAAAAGAAGATCAGTATGTGACCAAACTTTTTGATGTGCTTGGACCACGTTATACAGAGCGCAAGGGTGGGTACACCAGAGTTTTGAGGGCTGGTTTCCGTTATGGTGATATGGCTCCAATGGCAATAATTGAATTTGTAGACCGTGATATTTCAGCAAAAGGAGCGGCCGACAAAGCAAGGGTTGCAGAAGAAGAGAGTGCTGAAGAAGCATAACCTGAAAATTATGTTTATTATTAGGATACCCCAGCAGAAAAGCTGGGGTTTTTTTTTGGTAAATCTTTAACTATAATAAACTGATTAAAACTTAAGAGTAGTATGTTATCTACGCCATTTTAGTTTGAGTTTCTATCAGATGATCTAATTGAGAAAATAAATGGTACGCTTGTAATGACTTCCAAGTTAATCGATGAATTAACATCTAGCGTTTTGCAGCCCACTCAATATCTGATTTCTCATGGTGGCGACAGAATGATAGTGCGTAACCGAATATGACAGATTTATTTGAAAGCGTTTCAAAAGTTCCTAAGGATGAAATTTCTCAAACAAATACTCCTTTAGCGGAGAAACTTCGACCAAAATCTCTTAATGAAGTAGTAGGCCAGGACAGGCTTCTCGCTGCTGATGGCCAGCTGGCGTTAATGGTAAAAAGTAGCCAGTTGGTCTCAATAATTTTTTGGGGTCCACCGGGGGTTGGTAAAACTACCATAGCTCGCGCGATCGCAAACGAAGTTAGTGCTCACTATGAGGAAATAAGTGCAATTTTTTCTGGTGTTTCAGATTTAAAAAAATTATTAAATGCTGCCTCAGTTAGGTACTCTAACGGAGCTAGAACCATTTTATTCGTAGATGAAATTCATCGATTTAATAAATCTCAGCAGGATAGTTTTCTTCCTTACATGGAAAATGGCTCCATTATATTGATAGGAGCCACCACTGAAAATCCGTCATTCGAATTAAATTCGGCATTGCTGTCGCGGTCTCAAGTCTTAATTCTAGAGCGGCTTAACGCTGAAGACCTCCTGAAGATTTTTAATCGTGCAATTGGTTCTATGAAAAATGCACCTATGTTTTCAGAAAATGCAATTTCTTTTATCATCGAGATGTCAGATGGGGATGGAAGGTCATTATTAAATTACATAGAGCAGGTTGCCTCTTGGAACAGTAATAATAGAGTCACTGAGCAAGATCTTGAAACTAGACTTTCTCGCAGAGTTACAAATTATGATAAAAAAGGCGATCATCATTACAATCTAATTTCAGCTCTACATAAATCTGTAAGGGGATCCGATCCAGATGGGGCTTTGTATTGGCTAGCGAGGATGTTAGAGGGTGGTGAAGACCCAAGTTATATATGCCGGCGTTTGGTTAGGATAGCAGCAGAGGATATTGGACTTGCAGATCTGCATGCAGCATCAATATGTATTGAGACTTGGCAAGCCTATGAGAGGCTTGGAAGCCCAGAGGGAGACCTGTCTTTGGCAAGAGCTGTTTGCTATCTAGCGCTAGCTCCAAAATCAAATGCTGTATACAAGGCTTTCAATTCGGCAAGAAAATTAGCACAAGAAACTGGTTCAATGCCGCCGCCGTTAGATATTCTCAACGCACCAACGCAACTGATGAAGGAAAATGGTTTTGGAGATGGGTATATATATGATCATGACAGCGAGAATGCGTTTGCTGGCCAGAACTTTTTTCCGAAAGAGTTATCTCGCGAAGTTTTCTTTAACCCGGTGGAAAGAGGCTTTGAACGTGAACTAAAAAAAAGAGTTACCTATTTTGAAAAGCTCAGATTGAAACGTGATAGAAATATGTGATATTGACATTAATTTCGCATGAACTCAGAAAGAGCCACGTGCTATGATGTCAAAAATGTTCTGAGTATTTTAAGCTCAGTCAGGATAATGTTAATGAGTGTACAAATATTAGAAATTTCGGCATCAGACGATGATCAACGGCTAGATCGCTGGTTAAGGCGTAGTTTTCCACAGCTTACCCAAGGTCGAATTGAGAAAATGTGCAGAAAGGGTGAGGTAAGAATAAATGGTGCACGATGTAAAGCCTCAAGCCGTATAAAGGTTGGACAGTCTCTAAGAATTCCACCGCTAACTAACCCAGATCCTGAACATCAAAGACCTTATAATTCGATTACTGAGCATGATGCTGCCGCAATAATGAAAACGGTTATTTACCGTGATGATCATATTATAGCTCTAAATAAGCCTGCAGGGTTAGCCACCCAAGGTGGTAGTAAACAAAAAAAACATATAGATGGATTCACTGAGGCACTTAAATTTGAGATGGATGAGAAGCCAAGATTAGTACACCGCTTGGATAAAGAAACTTCTGGCGTCTTGCTATTGGCTCGCACCAGGAAAGTTGCTCAGTATTTGGCGGATGCTTTCAAGCAAAAGAAGACACGTAAAATTTACTGGGCTGCAGTAGCAGGTGTACCGACCCCACATTCTGGAACAATTAATTATGGATTAGTAAAGTCAAGTTTCAGGGATTTTGAGAAAATGCGATGTGTCCACCCTAATGACATAAAAAAAGTGGACGGAGCTAAACATGCAGCAACGGACTATATGGTTTTGACGCAACTTGCTAAACGAGGTTCGTGGCTAGCAATGGCTCCTATTACTGGTCGAACACACCAACTTAGAGCCCATATTGCCGAATTAGGTCATCCTATCATTGGTGATAAAAAATATGGTAACATGAGCCAGCAAAATTTGGGAGATGGATGGGGCGCTCAACTTGGTGGTGAGCTTAGTGATGACCTTCATTTACATGCACGTTATTTGAAACTTGAACACCCAGTAACGAGAAAGCCTTTAGAAATAATAGCTGATTTGCCTGATCACATGGCGCTTACTTGGAAGACATTTGAGTGGAATGGCAGAGACTTTTCCAATGATCCATTTTCGGATTCATTGGAATAATATCGATGGCAGTCATAGTCAATATTTATGCATACCTAAATTATGTGACCTTTGTCGTGTTTGATTGGAAATGTAATGAGTGAATGGAAGATTAAATGTACATGGGAAACAGTTGATGTACAGAAATATGAGACTGGGTTTTTAGTGACCCTTGATAATCGGCCCATCGTAACCCCCGCCAAAAATACCTTGGTATTGCCTTCAAGTGATTTAGCAAAAAAAGTAGCAGACGAGTGGAGAGAACAAAGTAATGAAATTATTCCTGAAGAAATGCCTTTTACTAGATTGTCGAATTCGGCCATAGACAAGGTTTCATTGCAATTTCAGGAAGTTGCAGACATTTTGTCAGAATATGGCGAAACTGATCTGTTTTGTTACAGAGCCTCTAGTCCTACTGAACTTATCGAGAGGCAAACGACTGCCTGGGATCCATTTTTAGATTGGGCAAATGGCGCTTTGAAGGTAAGCATGAAGATATCTTCTGGAGTTATGTTTATAGAACAAGATGTTGATGAGATGCAGAAGTTGAAGGCTCCAATTTACAATATGACACCTTTTCAATTAACAGCTTTTCATGAGCTTGTTACCATTACGGGTAGCCTAATAGGCGCCTACGCCTTTGTTGAAAAAGCATTTACGGCTGATCAAATTTGGTTGGCATCTCAGGTTGATGAAGAATGGCAGATAGAGCAGTGGGGAAGTGATGAGGAGGCGGTCGCAAGTTCCAAAAATAAATATAGTGATTTTAAAATTGGATGCGAATTTTTTCAAATAGTGAGCTAAAGACTATTTTTTTAATAAAAATGGTAAAAAAATCCAAAAAACGTTAATATATTAGCGTTTGTGACCTTGACCTTTTAGGTCCATTTGGGACACACTCCGTCCACTTAGTTGACGGGGGGCGAGCATTTTACGCTAACTTACCTGGTCGATTTTTTTAATGCCCGTATTTGGGCAAATTTAGGAAGAGGTAAAAATGAAAACTTCATTTATTCTTGGCGCAGTGACTGTAGCTGGGCTAACTGCTGGTGCTGCTTTCGCAGGCACACTAGATGACGTTAAGGCGCGTGGCAAATTGAATTGCGGCGTTTCAACTGGTGTTCCAGGTTTTGCAGAGCCGGATGCAAACGGTGTTTGGCAAGGTTTTGATGTAGCTGTATGTCGCGCAGTTGCAGCAGCGGTGCTCAGCGATTCTGATGCTATTGAATTCGTTCCAACTACTGGTAAGACACGTTTTACAGCGTTGGCTTCTGGTGAAATTGACATGTTGGCACGAAATACAACTTGGACTTTCAGCCGTGATGTTGATCTTAAGTTCGAATTTGTGGGTGTGAACTACTATGATGGTCAGGGCTTCATGGCTAAAGCAGATCTGGGCGTTAGCTCAGCAACTGAATTAGACGGAGCAACTGTTTGTATTCAAACCGGTACTACAACTGAATTAAACTTGGCAGATTTTTTCCGTTCAAATAATATGAGCTACGAGGCTGTTCCAGTAGAAACAGGTTCAGAGGCTGTGACTAATTACATGGCTGGTGCGTGTGATGTTTTCACAACTGATAGATCTGCTCTCGCCGCACGACGAGCGAATATGGAAAACCCAAATGATCACGTTGTGCTTCCAGAAATCGTTTCCAAAGAACCATTAGGTCCTCTGGTGCGTCATGGAGATAATAACTGGGGCGACGTAGTACGTTGGACTTTGAACGCTCTTATTACGGCGGAAGAATTAGGCGTAACAGCTGGTAATGTAGCTGAGATGGCTAAAGGAACAAATAACCCTGAGATGAACCGTTTATTAGGTGCTGAAGGTAATTTGGGAGAGATGCTGGGCTTAGATGCTGATTGGGCTCATCGCGCAATTTCAGTTTCCGGTAACTATGGTGAGATTTTTGAAAATAATATCGGCGCAAGCACTATTATTGGGTTAGCACGTGGTGTTAACGCGAAATGGACAGACGGCGGTTTAATTTATTCACCACCTTTCCGTTAAATCTATCTAATATCCACAAAGGGCGCACAACGTGCGCCCTTTGCTTTTCAAGATTGCTCTAAAAAATCTAGCTTGCCCGAATTTATTTTTGGCGTTTCAAGGTCCAGTGTTTTATGAATACTTCCCAAATATCACGGCGAGATAATTTTAAGTTCTCTATGCTGTTAAATGATAAGCGTTACAGATCTTATACGTTTCAGTTTTTGGCCCTTCTAATTCTTATTTTTATCATGGCCTATTTGGGTAAAAATCTCTTAGAAAATTTAGCCTCAGCTGGACTTAATATTTCCTACAGCTTTTTGGGTGAAGCCTCTGGTTACGACATTAACCAACGTCTGATTGAGTATAATAGTCAATCTACCCATCTTAGGGCTGCATTTGTTGGTGTATTAAATACTCTGCTCGTAGCATTTTTAGGCTGTATCATGGCGACAGTTTTTGGTGTGACGGCTGGTATTTTGCGGTTGTCCAACAATTGGATCGTTGCCAAGTTAATGATGATCTATGTTGAGATATTCCGCAATGTACCTGTTCTTATCTGGATCCTCATAATTCACTCTGTTTTTCTCACAATACTGCCCCAACCGAAAGCATTTAGGGGTGAGAACCCTGAAGCTAGCATGCTTTGGGATGCGGTTGCTTTCACAGGACGTGGGATTTATCTCCCCAAGCCAATTTTTTATGACGGGTCTGCAGTAGTAATTGCTACTTTTATACTATCAATTATTGGAGTTTTTGCATTTCGATTTTATGCCCGTCAAAAGCTTTATAGTGCGGGTCAATTAATTGAAACTAGATGGACTAGTTTGGCTATATTTTTCATACCAACCTTGCTTGTATATTTCATAATGGGTAATCCGATTGGGCTCGAATATCCTGAGTTAAAAGGTTTCAACTTTAAGGGGGGAATTTACGCGCGCGGGTCTTTAATCTCTCTTTGGTTTGCTTTGTCCATTTATACGGGAGCGTTTATAGCAGAAGTCGTAAGAGCTGGAATTCAATCTGTAAATCAAGGTCAAACTGAGGCCGCCAGCGCGCTAGGTTTAAGATCTAATTTGGTTATGAATTTGGTGGTTTTACCGCAGGCCTTGCGAGTAATTGTGCCACCTTTAATCTCATTCTATCTAAATATTACCAAAAATAGTTCTTTAGCTCTCGCCGTTGGTTATATGGATGTCACAGGCACCCTGGGTGGTATAACACTCAACCAAACTGGTCGGGCAATTGAAGCTGTCTTGTTGCTGATGCTATTTTATCTGGTCATAAGCTTATCTATTTCTGCGATTATGAATGTCTATAACCGTAGCATTATGCTGAAGGAAAGGTGAGAATGTCTAATAATAGTAATTCTTTTGTGCGACATGAAATGCTTGAAGAGCGTGCGCCACCAGTCGGTGAAGGTGGAGTATTAAAGTGGGTACGTGAAAACCTATTTTCGTCTGTTTTTAATACAATTATGACAATTATTGCTGTGTGGGTAATTTATTCTATTACAGTTGGGGTTGCTCCCTGGTTTTTAAATGGTGTTTGGAATGCGGAGACTACTCGAGAGTGTTATGAAATTCTGGATGGCGTAAATGGTGCCTGTTTTGCCGTACTGCAGGAGCGGTTTCCACAACTGATTTATGGTTTTAAATATCCTTCCACAGAATATTGGCGACCCAATTGGGCTACGATTTTACTGTTAGTCGCTTTGGCTCCAGTACTATTTCGGCGTCTTCCAAAGAGGCTTTTAGTTTTTACAGTTATATACCCTTTTTTAGCATATTGGTTGATCTGGGGAGGATCTGTACTCATCCCGACAGTTGCGTTCATTGGTTGTTGTGTTGGTGGGGTTTGTTACAAGAGATTCTCATCTGGTGCATTTGCAACTGCCATAATACTTAGTTTAATCTCAGCTTACCTTTGTTGGTTTTTGGGTGGTTACCTTATTTCCTGGAATGAGGCTTTTCTGTCTTTGAAAGTGGTTCCATCGCGAGATATGGGCGGCTTTATGCTTAACCTTCTATTAGGGACCATAGCAGTGAGCTTGTCTATTCCGCTTGGAATCGCATTAGCACTGGGTCGGCAATCAAATATGCCTATAATAAAATGGATCTGTGTAGTTTTTATTGAATTCATTCGTGGAGTTCCACTTATAACTCTACTATTTGTCGCTAACGTCATTCTGGCTTTTTTCTTTCCGCCAGAAACAAGCATAGATTTGATCTTACGCGTCATTATTATGATGACTTTTTTTAACTCAGCTTATATCGCGGAGGTTGTGCGTGGAGGGTTAGCGGCATTACCATCCGGGCAATATGAGGCCGCCAACAGCCTTGGTTTGGATTACAGCCAATCAATGCGTTTTATTATTTTACCGCAAGCATTAAAAATCTCAATTCCTGGTATAGTTAATGTTTCTGTCGGTATGTTGAAAGATACAACTTTAGTTTCAATTATTTCTATGTTTGATTTAGTTGGGATGATACGAGGCCCAATTTTATCATCTACTGATTGGAATGGTGTCTATTGGGAACTGTTTGGTGCAGCTGCTGCGATCTTTTTTGTGGTATGTTTCACAGTGTCAAAGTATTCGCAGTGGTTAGAACGTCAACTCGAAACCGGTAAACATTAGGAAGAGGCCAGTTTAATGACTGATAAGTTAAAACTTGAAATTTCTGACGAGATTGCAATTCGGATCCAGAGTATGAATAAGTGGTTTGGTTCTTTTCATGTCTTGCGTGACATTAATCTAACTGTAAATCGGGGTGAGCGTATTGTTGTTTGTGGGCCATCTGGTTCTGGAAAATCTACGCTTATCCGCTGTATTAATGCCCTGGAAGAGCATCAAAGTGGTCAAATTGTCGTAGATGGCACTGAGCTTACGTCTGATATAAAAAATATTGATAGAATTAGATCTGAAGTCGGAATGTGCTTCCAGCATTTCAATTTATTTCCGCATCTAAGTATTTTGGAAAACTGTACTTTGGCACCTATTTGGGTGAGAAAAACCCCAAAGAAAGAGGCTGAAGAAACCGCAATGCACTTTTTAGAAAAAGTGAAGATCCCAGAGCAAGCTGATAAGTATCCTGGACAGTTATCTGGTGGGCAACAACAGCGAGTTGCAATAGCCCGCTCGCTTTGTATGCGTCCGAGAATTATGTTATTTGATGAGCCAACTTCAGCACTTGATCCTGAGATGATAAAAGAGGTTCTTGATACTATGATCGAACTTGCTGAAGACGGAATGACTATGATTTGTGTAACCCATGAGATGGGATTTGCCCGCCAGGTTGCTAACCGTGTTATATTTATGGATGATGGTCAAATCGTTGAGCAAAATGAGCCTGAGGAATTTTTCAATAACCCCCAATCTGATCGTACTAAATTATTTTTAAGTCAGATATTAGGTCATTAAGCTTTATATTGGCCGGTCGGTAAGTTGGACTGTTGTTCAATTAATTTGAAATTTCCCAGGTGTAATAAAATCGATTAACTTTCCACAGTTAGATTTTAATTCAGTCCACTGATCTATCTCAAAATCGATAATTAAAGCAGTAGAAGGTGGGAAATCTACTAAGCTCCTGTGCTCTTCATTATGGTCTAGTAAATCACATGCCAGCTCATTTATCCCTGGATTATGTCCTAATAAAAAAACGGCATTAGACAAAAGTGTCTGAAGAGTTGATTTCATTTGATTAGCTTCTGCTAAATATAATGACTTTTTGAAATTTGGAACGCATTCTAGACTTAAACAGTAAAAGGTTTCTTTGGTTCGTGTTGAGGTAGACGACAGAACCTCATCAGGAATATATTTGTTTTCTTTTAGCCACAAACCAACTTGCTCAGCATCACGAATACCCAAAGAACTTAAAGGGCGCTCGTGGTCATCAATATTTAGATGCCACCCAGCCTCTGCATGACGCATTAGTATAAGTCGCTTCATTTTTTTAAAAAGGCTTTCATATGAAATTTGGTTTGCTCCGGGTGTCTACCATTTGTAGCTGATAAAGGGCAGCTTGTTCTAACATGGCACCCATTTTCGCTACACATATGTTGTCCGGTCTCAATGCTCAAATAAGATTTACAAGCAGAAGAGTCGTATGACGATACTTTAAAGGCATCCACAGGGCAGGCACTTTTGCAAGGCTCCCTGCAAGTTTCGCAGGGTGATTTTTCACAATTGATTGGTATTTCAATTGACTGATATAAGATCAATGCTCCCCGGTACGAAATCATTAGACCTACGTCCTCATGTACTAGCAATTTTAAAGGTGAAACGAATGCTTTCCCCGTTAACACAGCCCAACTATAAAAAGGTGCGTAAGGGGGACCATCAGATGGGTATACTGCTTTTGAATTAATTTCGGATGAAAGTTGGCCAATCACTCTCTTTGAAAACCTATCCATCGGGTCAGGAAGACCATCTTGATACTCCGATGAATTTCTGAAGTACTTCCAAAATGCAGGTTCATCAGGCCCAATCAGTAAAGTCGTTTGATCGTCTTGATTAAATCCACCTCGTAGAATGAGACCATTATCTTTAAGCTTCTCGTTAATTGATGCATAAGTTATCTGTTGATGAACGGTAACCATAGGCTCCACCAAAATTTTGTAGGTTTATCATTTTGCCATTCCAAACCTACTTCCATTTCCTGATGTCCACGGTATGGCTCCGCCTTATAGGTTCCAAAAATGTTATCCCAAATAGAAAGTGCGAAACCATAATTGCTATCATGCTCTTTTCTATCGATTGAATGGTGTATCCTATGCATGTCAGGTGTCACAATTAAAAATCTCAACATTCTTTCTAATTTTGGTGAAATTTTGATATTTGCGTGGTTAAACATCGCGCTAGCGTTGAGCAAAATTTCAAACGCTAAAACAGTAAGGACAGCAGGTCCTAGCAAATAAACAAGGCCAACTTTAAAGAGCATAGAAAGCACTATTTCAATGGGATGAAATCTAATGGCTGTTGAAACATCAAATTCAGGATCTGAATGGTGAACCTGGTGCACGCGCCACAAAAATGGTATCTTATGAGTTATTAGATGTTGTATCCAAATTGCAAAATCTAAAAGTAAGATCGACAAAACAAATTCAATACCTACTGGCCATTCCAATAAATTAAAAATTCCAATTCCACTTGCCTTCGCATCTGCGGCTGCACCAATCGCAAGTAGTGGAATTGCAAAAGCCAATAACCTTAAAAAAAAACTATCTATAATTATGAAGGACCAATTGGTTCTCCATCTTAGTCCTTTGTTATTCTCTTTTGATCTGCGTGGTATGAGACGCTCAAGCAAAGCCAAAGCTGCAAAAGCAAAAAAGAAGATACAAAGCCTTATAAGTATTTCATTATCCATAAAGGGTGATCTACTTTGCAAAAGTTAATTTTCAACCCACCAGTTTTTAATTTACTGGTTAAAGGCATAATTTTTAAGCTCTGATTAGTGAGCCAGCGCCATGTTCGGTGAATAATTCCAATAGACATGCATTTGGTACTCGCCCGTCTAAAATTACAACACCTCGTACTCCGCCCTTCAGTGCCAACAGGGCGGTCTCTGTTTTGGGGATCATACCACCGGATATGATACCTTCATTTATCCAATTTTTAATTTGGGTTGAGTTAAGTTCTGTTATAATTGAGCCATTTTTATCCTGAACGCCACTGACGTCGGTTAGCAGAAGTAATCTGTCAGCCTTAAGTGCTGAAGCAATAGCGCCTGATACTGTGTCGCCATTTATATTTAAAGTTTCCCCATTATTTCCTGCCCCGAGGGGAGCAATAACTGGTATCATATCATTCTCAAATAATGTAAAAATTACTTCTGGATTAACATCTGTTGGAGAGCCTACTAGGCCCAATTCTGGTGTCTCCTGTTCACAAATAATAAGTTTTGCATCTTTTCCTGATAGACCTACAGCCCGCCCATCCTGATTATTTATTGCTTGCACAATTTTTTTATTCACGCTGCCAGATAAAACCATCTCAACGACATTCATGGTTTCAGGATCTGTTACGCGCTTTCCATTAATGAATTCAGATTTAATATTTAGTTTATCTAACATAGAATTGATCATTGGGCCGCCGCCGTGTACGATTACTGGATTAATACCTACTTGACGCATCAATACTACATCTCTGGCAAATGTCTCTAAGGCTTCATCGCTTATCATGGCGTGCCCACCTAATTTAATTACGACGATAGCTCCAGAATACCTTTGCAAGTATGGTAGGGCTTGAGATAATGTTTCGGCTGTAGCTATCCAATCTCTATTCATATTTTGCTTCTTCATAAACTATCCAAAAGTGTGAAGTGATTTCTACTATCTCATTGCTACACTATAATAAAATATAATATTTCAATATGCTATTCTAATGTTGCAATTATACTTCGCAGCGTTTCAAGGCCTGCCTTATTTTCTGCTGAAGTAACTAATAACTCTGGGAAGGCTGCAGGATGTTTTTGTAGTTTATTGCGAACTTGATTTAGCACTTTATTTTGTTGCTCTGCGTTTACTTTATCGGACTTTGTTAGAATACATTGAAATGTGACAGCTGAAGTATCCAATAAGTCCATAATCTCTTCGTCAACTTTTTTAATCCCATGGCGAATATCAACGAGCACAAAAGCTCTTCGAAGTGAAGATCTTCCAGACAAATAACTTTTTAGAAGCTGCTGCCATTTTTTTACAACATCGATTGGAGCGTTTGCAAAACCATAGCCAGGTAAGTCTACAAGATAGTGATGCTCTCCAGTTTTAAAATAATTAATTTCTTGGGTTCTTCCAGGAGTGTTGGAAGCCCTTGCAATAGACTTTCTTCCTGTAATCGCATTGATCAATGAAGATTTTCCAACATTTGACCTACCAGCAAAGCATACTTCTAGCCTATCTGCTGGAGGGAGCCCATTCATATCGACAACGCCTTTTAAGAAGTCTACATTTCCGGAAAACAGCCTTCTTCCTTTTTCCCGTACAAACTCATCTGGTTCAGGACTGTCTTTAAATTCAATCATTAATCTAAAACCGTGAGTTTATCACCCAGACGCAAATCCCCATTATTCTTAGCAATTGCATAAACACTAAAATTCTGATGCCCGTGAGCTTTTAATGCTCCCAGAGTGTCTGCGTCGCGCACCCCAGTTTCGGGGTTAGCTGTCGTTGCCATACATCTTTGCACATTTTCAATAACATCAAATTGCACATTTCCGATCTGAACGATTTTGCCTATCCAGTTCATTTCCTCCCATGGCTCCAGTTCATCGATCCAAAGGTTTCCTCTCCATCGTTTTTTTGACAAATCTAATCCCATTTCTGAAGCTAAACGGTTATGGGAAGATGAACTGCAAATAGTTATTGATTGATATTCTGTATCAGTCATAGCACTGACTTTTGCTCTGATAAGCTTGACAGAACCACTTCTTCCATCGGGTATCAGGTCTTTCGTCCAACCAATTAATAAATCGCTTTCAGTATCTGGGCAGAATGTTATTTGCTTCTTATCTGGATGTGACAGTGTCAACCTGTTTGTTGTCTCATCGAAATAACTTTCTATTGCCATTAATCCTGGGGCTTTAGATCCCCTTGAAAAATTATGGCAAGCTACCCATTGACTACCATCTGCAGTACTATTTTCGTGGACGACAGCCCAAAGTCTATCGCATGGAAGTGCCTTTCCAGCCACTACTTTAATTTCTGCAATACTCTCTCTGCCATGAGATTTTATGGGGTATCGCCAAATTTCAGATAAGTACGCCATTTAACTTTTTTTTCGCTTGAAGCTTGCCCTTATATTGCCAAATACGTCAGGTTTATAACCTTGAGATCGCATGATCATATATTGTTGTGTAAAAGTGATCATGTTGTTGGCTATCCAATACACTACTAAGCCTGAAGCAAAAGTGCCCAGCATAAACATAAACACCCAGGGCATCCATGCGAAAATCATTGCTTGGGTTGGGTCCGTTGGAGCGGGATTTAATTTTTGCTGCAGCCACATAGATATTCCCAGTAAAATAGGCAAGACGCCTAATGAGAAAATGAATAATAAACTATCTGAAGAAGGCGTTTGCCATGCAAAAAGTCCAAAAAGATTTAATATAGAAGATGGGTCAGGCGCACTCAGATCTTTTATCCACCAAATCCATGGCGCATGTCGAAGCTCGAGAGTTACAAATATAACTTTGTATAGTGCAAAGAAAATAGGTATTTGCAGTAAAATTGGTAGGCAACCAGCTGCTGGATTAACCTTCTCTTTTTTATAAAGGCCCATCATCTCAGCTTGCAATTTTTGTCGATCGCCGCCTGTGCGCTCCTTTATTTTCTCCATCTCTGGTTGGAGCTCTTTCATTTTGGCCATAGAAACGTATGATTTATAGGCCAAAGGAAGCAATAGAGTTTTGATGAGCAATGTTAAGCCAATTATTGCCCAGCCAGTATTACCGATGAACTTGTTAATATAGTGCAGCGCTGCGAATATGGGCTTTGTTAAGAAAAAGAACCATCCCCAATCAATACTATCCAAAAAGCCGTCTACGCCAGATCTTTCATAATTTCTAATAGCTTCCCATTCTTTCGCGCCAGCAAAAAGGTGTGAAGTCACACTTGTCGATTGTCCAACGTCAACGGTCTGGGGAGCGAAAACAGTTTCCGCCTGGAAGATATCAGACTTATCGTAATATTTTGCAGTAGAACGGAACCTAGTATTTTGTTCTGGGATAAGCGTCGCCATCCAAAAATGGTCAGTAAAACCTATCCAACCTGAATTCTCTACTTCAATTCTGTCAGCGTACGCAGCTTCCCTATCACTATATGCGTAGTCTCTGACATCGTCATAACTTTCTTCAGCCAGTGTTTGATCAGACATTCTAATCAGTCCCTCGTGCAGTATAAAGAAATTCTTCAGACCGGTTGGTTCTCCATGGCGTCTAAGAAGACCATAGGGTCTTAATTGTATTTCGGTACCCGTTTTATTGGTGACTGTCTGGTTGATAGTAAAAAGGTAGTTTTCATCAATTGATATCGTTCTGCTGAAGAGAAGACCATTTCCATTGTTCCAGTAGATCGTGACTGGGTCACGAGCTGTTAATTTTGGATTGCCTGAAACTGACCAAATAGTGTCTGGATTGGGAACGGATTTGGGGTCCAAGCCAGATAAGGCTGCCCAGCCGTATGCAGCATAAAATGCATGTGGGATTGTACTTGGCTTTAGCAGTGTTACAATTTCGGAGTTTTCATCCAATGCAACGCGATAATCTTTCAGTGATAGATTGTCTATTCGCCCTCCCTCGAGTGATAGTGATCCTATAACGCGGTCTGTCTCAATTTCTATGGTAGGAACATCTGCACTATCACTGAGATTTGACGGTAAGGTTACCTGTTCCTGAATATCTTGAGCAGGTAAGTTTTGAGCCTGTGTCTGC
>ERZ802831.68-NODE-68-length-46921-cov-13.2556_pt1 | contig 46921 bp, 38 predicted proteins | sample MGYA00345655_ERZ802831 | MGnify/ENA primary metagenome ERZ802831 (study PRJEB30503, sample SAMEA104212376) | marine metagenome | biome: Westerlies Biome; feature: [SRF] surface water layer (ENVO:00010504) within the epipelagic zone...; material: water (ENVO:00002006)...
GAGTTTCACGGCCTGAAGGATGGTCTCATCATCCAGTGAGCATTCGCCCTGTGGAATGACGCGACCCGGGTCTTCGTCATTACTGGTGCTGGCCGCGCGTTCTCCGCTGGCGCTGATCTTACAGACCCCGGCGCTGACACTACCCAGTCTTCAAACAGTCCAACGCTGGCGGAACGCCTTTATCAGGCATTCGCCGATATAGAAAAACCAATTATCGCGGCCATAAACGGGGCGGCTGTAGGCGGCGGTTGCACCATGACTCTGCTTTGCGATATCCGCTTGGCAGCAGAGAGCGCGCGATTCCAATTTCCATTTACAAAACTGGGCATTTCCGCAGAGATCGCCTCAACCTACACCCTACCGAAACTCATCGGTGCTGGAAAAGCGATGGAACTGATGTTGACTTCGAAAATGATCGAAGCACCTGAAGCACTCGAAATCGGCTTGATCAATCAATGCGTAGCTGATGAGGAATTGCTCGAGGTGACAATGGAGATGGCGACGGTCATTGCAGGATTTCCGCCTCTATCGGTGCGCACAAATAAAGCCACGCTCAAACAAAATGCCGATATCGAGACCCAGTTTCGTACGGAAAACATGGCTCTTGCCGTGCTCAAACAAACGCATGATGCAAAAGAAGCCGCGGCGGCATTTCGCGAAAAGCGCCCTCCAGTGTTTACCGGCCGCTAGCGAGCAATGCAGCCGGTTAACGCATTACGAGCATCCTCACTTTGCTCTGTTAACTAAGGAGTAACATACTGATGAACGACGAAGAGCAATATCTGTTTGATCTGCGCGGCTTCATCGTTGTGCGGAACGTATTGCAGCGCGATCAGATTGACGATTTGTCGCAACGACTCGAATCTCACCGAGTCAAAAACCCAAACCCGATATTGGGTTCAGACCGAACAATATTTCGCAACGAGCATGACCCTGCCTGGTCTGCAGCCTCACTACTGGAATTGGGTGGCGGTTATCTTGATCTCATTGACCTGCCGGCTCTCAAGCCTTACTTGACCATGCTCCTTGGTAAGCATTATCGCCTGGACCATGACTATGCAAAAATCGACAGCAAAATGCCTGATCGCGAAAAAACCCTCTATCTGCATGGCGGTGGACAGGGTGCCGGAGGCCCGGCCGATTTAGTCGGCCCAAGTGACGGCGGACAATGTTTTTACCGATACAGTAACGGCCGATTTTTTAACGGCTTAGTTGCCGTTGCATTTGAGCTTGACGACATCAACGCAGAAGACGGCGGCTTCGCCTGCGTTCCAGGCAGCCATAAATCAAATATCGGCTTGCCCAGCGCGTGGCGGCACAGCAAAACCCAAGCTGAGGTTCCGGACTTTGTGGAGCAGGTTGCCGTAGCGGCTGGAGATGCGATTATTTTCACTGAAGCCTGTGCTCACGGCACCGTTCCTTGGGAGGGTGGCTCCGATCGCGAACGCAGAACACTTTTCTACAAATACTGCCCACACGCAGTCGCGTGGAGTCCTTGTTATTACAATGCGAACAACTACCCCGGCCTAAGCACTGAGCAGCGACAAATGCTTATGCCCCCTAGCGCCTACGGTCCTCATGCCATCACGGAGCACATCTGGCAGAAAGCGCAAGACGAACAACTTGAGCTCCAGCAATTGCGCGCTGAACTGGCCGAACTTAGAGGCTCAGACTAGCGCGGAATGACAGATCGTATAACTATAAGCAATATCGGACAGACACTGACATATAGGCCGGCAGCATGAATAACCAACCCTATCTCCCCGCAAAAATTTTCAACAACCGCAGCGAGACAACGCCAAGGGTGATGGTTGCACCGCAACGCTATATTCAAGGCCCGGGCGTGCTCAACCAACTCGATCGTTACCTCTCTCTGCTCAACGTTCGCCGCGTCGGCATTCTTGCATCCCATCGAGGTCAGGCTGCTGAGGGGCAGCGTATTTCGGCAACCCTGAACAGCAGTGATATTGAATCCGTCGCGGCAGTCTTTGCCGGCGAATGTTCGTTGACCGAAATTGAAAAGCACGCGACTGCACTTGCAGACCAAAATATCGATTGCCTTGTCGCGGTGGGTGGTGGCAAACCGGTCGATGCTGGGAAAAGTATTGCCTACCGTTTGGATGTTCCCGTTGTCATTGTGCCCACTCTCGCTTCCAATGATGCGCCTTGTTCAGCGCTGTCGGTCCTGTATACGCCCGAAGGCAACAATGATGGAGTAGAGTTTTACCCAAGCAATCCCGCAATGGTAATTGTGGATACCAACATCATCGCCGCCGCAGGTGAACGCTATCTGGTAGCGGGAATGGGCGACGCTTTGGCCACATGGTACGAAGCTCGGGTTTGCCTTAACAATCCCGACGCATTAACGCCACTCGGTGCCAGACCAACGCTTGCTTCTTGGGCGATTGCTGAGGTCTGCGCTCGCACCCTGTTTGAACATGGCCAAGCAGCCAGTCGGGCTGTTGTTGCCAATGTCTGCGATGACTCGTTGGAGCGAGTTGTGGAAGCCAATACACTGCTCAGCGGCATCGGCTTTGAAAGCGGCGGTCTTGCCCTCGCCCACCCCTTGGCACTGGCATTTACCCAAATCGACGCCGTACACCATAAATATTTACACGGCGAGATGGTTGCCATGGGGACTGTTATTCAGCTGGCACTGGAGCAATCCGAGGAAGCAGAGGATGTGACCCGCTTTTTTGCCCGCATTGGTTTACCAACACATATGGCGCAATTATCCTTATCCCTCGACGATACGACCGCACTCGATACGATCATTGAATCCGCTTTAAAAAATAAAAACGCTCACCACATGCCGATTCCGGTTACTGCTAACTCATTACGCGACGCCATACTGAGCGCGAACGAGCTCGGAAAAAAAGTAGCGCTCGAGATCGGCGACGAAGCCTACCGCCGATTACACGAGCACAAATAACAAGACCAATTCTGGGGTTGCTAGCACCGGCTTCGCACATAAAACGGCCACATCAAAATAGAGCCAGACCAGCAATCTAGTTAACGGTTTCTTGAAAAAATGCTGCAATCCCGTCAATCGCGGCGAGCGCCTCGGGAATATGGGTGAATACCTGGAAGTCATGAAAAGCGTTATCAAATATTTGGATCTGGCTCGCAACACCCGCAGCAAGTGCCCGTGCCTGCAATTGGGTTGAGTCGTCGCGCATGGGTTCATCTTGGGCGACCTGAATCAATAGCGGTGGCAAACCACTATGATCGCCAAATAACGGCGAAAAGCCGACCGTATCCAAAGGATAATTACCCGCATAGCTCTGCATAGCGCTCTGAAATTCGCTGCGCCGCGTGCCATAACTTTCACCACTCGCGGTGCCATCTAACCAAGGCGATAACAAAGCCGCAGCGCCACTGCCCGGCCAACCTTGTTCCTTTAATGTTTGTAGACACGCCAATGCCAGCCCACCACCAGCGGAATCACCCACCAGCATAATCCTTTCTGGAGCAATCATTTGACTCAAGTCAATAAAAGCAGACACCGCATCGTCCAGTGCCGCGGGATAACAATGCTCGGGCGCAAGACGATAATCTAAGCCATAGACTGGGGCTCCACAGGCCACGGCAAGATAGCTCATGAACGAGTTGTAACCAGCAAGCGAGCCGACCCGATAACCACCGCCGTGAAACGACAAAATTGCTCGGTCTAGTCGCGCACCAGTAGGTAGGCACCTCCTAGCAGGCCGGCCACCGAGCTCGAGATCCTCTCGTATCACACCTTCAGGAACCTTAAGTGGCGCCATAAAGGCATCAAGCCCAGCCCTTTCTTCAGCGACTGTCGCTGGGCTTTTTTTTTCAGCCGATGACGAAAAGCTCGCGAGAAAAGCACGCATTTCCTTACTGATCATAAGCTCACCTGAATTTATGTACGCTAATGACTCTGCAGTCGCTATGGAGTGGCGGCTTCTAGATCTGGTAACAAATAAGTTCGCTGAATTTCGCCGTCGTGCGGGCTCTGCGAGAAAGCCTCATCAATCGGGAGTTCATCGCCTCTAACTGAGACCTCATACCCAATCACTGCTTCCAGCAACGTCAAAAGCAGCTGCAGACGTTTGTAACTCAAGACACGAAAATTTTCTGGGTTAAAGCTGTCGCGCAGCGCGCGATGCATGGCCACTATATCCTGCATGGAGAGAAACGCATCGACCAGGCCCATAAGCGCCTTACGCGAGCGCAGATCAGTTTGGGTTGTGAGCAACGGTGTCGCTTGCTCTTCGAGGATAGAACTCTTTGTCTTCAGGACGATGAAATTTACCGACCGGCCCGACAAGGGCATTTTCGCTCCTGCACAGCCGGCATGCACAAATAAATCTAGATCCGTTTGTGCAGGCCCAAGAATCCCCACCGGCACCAGCTTGTAGAGAATTTTTCCGTATCGAGTTTCTACCCGATCCAACATCTCCTGGATCGAAAAAAGCTCATTACGAACACGCACCTGCATGTCGCACTCGTCTACCATAATCATGTAGTTGATTTTAGGGTCTGCAAAAATCATTTCGCAGGTTTGCTGAGGTACGTTGCGGTTATCAAGGTAGAGCACGCCTTGATTCTTAGTCGCCGCTAACACTTTCTTGACACTATTAAATACTTCAACCGCGTCGCTGACAAAACCCGGCACTTCGGGAGACCAGACGTGGGTGAGCAATGGAATGTAAGTTTTCGAATGTGGCTCACTCGCAATGATTTCGCACACTTTAAAGCTGCTGTTAGAGAAACCCTCAGCTGTGGGCAGAAACTCTATCTTGCGTGCGAATTTTTTCTGTAGCTCAGAGACGTGGACAATCAAACGCGTTTGCGCGCCAACTCTTTCGCTGCCTATCTTTAGCAACCGCTCGGTTAGATTTCGCACCAAATCCGCATCGTATAGATTGCGCGAGAGCCGTTTATGCGTTGCGTGCAGACTAATATTTTCACCCAGCCCTCGGGCTATCTCGGTTAAATTAACTGAGCGCGATACGCTGATACCTTTGAGCATACTTTGGACAAACTTGCGCTCAACTTTGCCCAAAGGTTGAGACAGCGAATCCGCACAAAGCCGCTCCGCGAATTCATTCAGACTTAAATTCTGTTCTCCGTAAGTCACAACACGATCCCCCAAGCTTTGTCGTCACTAATTTTCGGCGCTTCTTTTTTCCACCCTTGCGCGTTACTGCCACTTGCCAATGTTTTATCTAGTCACTGTTAGCGGCTTTCCTACTCAGTGTTGAAACAATCCGCCGCAATATTTCATCGTTTCTGCCCTCATCCATTCGCCAAAATTAGTTCATGCGGCGCACGGTTCGATAGAGCGAAAATTCCCCCAAAACTAACCGGCATCTAGACCACAAAGACTAATGAAATCGAGTTTTTGCGACTCGCTCATTGCAGAAAAATCCGGCACACCCAGAGCTGTGGTTGGCCAGCCCTCGAACTCCGGCGACTGCGTTTGCAAACTAGCCGCGATGTTATGCAATCCGCCACCCGCTTCTACGCCGTAGGTTAGCGCAGCAATAATGGGCTTAGGCCACACCGGCGAGGGCACCCCACCCATGTCCGGCTGGAATCCCAAATAGGCCTCCATCTGAGCAACCAATTGAGCCTCATCAACACCGCGCTGCTTTTGCCCAGCGCTGCCGTAAAGAGTGCGCGATTGGTTGCACAAGTAGGCCCAACGTAGCTTGGCATGAAATCCGGGTATGTTTAGGCATGCTTCCGGGACGCCATCACCACCAGAAATAACGCCGTCTTGCACCATGAAATAATACCCGGCAATCGGTCGGTCTGAGTTCACAAGACGATCGGGTGGGTGCGTGTAGGTTTCGCTGAAAGCCCAGGACAGATCGTCCGGAAGGCCGGCAGACTGAAGAATTTTTACACCATAATCGGCGCAGGCTTGACCCCAAGACTGAGAGCCAAATTCACCCACCGGATCTAGCGTACTTACATCGATATCAAACATACTCACCCCCCCATGCTTGATCTTCGACCTCTGGCTGGATCGTTTCAAGCGGCACGCACCAATATTCCCCCAAAATTTAACCTGTCATCTGAAGCCTCAGTCGCTGTATTTAGAGGGGCTGTCCATCGCAGTAGCGGACGCGAAGCCTATTTCTCGCTTCACTGCTATCGTTTTGGGTGAAGTAAATACTCCGCCAGTTGACCCTCTCTGTCGGCATTTCTAGTCTTAGCTCCCTTTTCTCCGTGGCCGCTAAAGATCACTTCTATGCATTCATTGGAAAAAACACTGATAAAAACCGAACTCAAGCAGCGTCGCGAGGAAGGCTGCGATGTGGCCGGTATCGCACAGCAAGTCGCTCAGGCGTTTGCTGACGATGCTGCCGATCAAACCTTCGAAAAACTCTACGATGACCTCATAAGCCTACCCGTCGATGACGCCTTCCCCTTCAGTGAGCCGACAACCTTAGCGGCAATTCAGGCCGCACGACCGCACAATGGTACTGACCAAATCTTCTCCTACGACCGTGCCGCGATTGCTGATCAAATCCATGGTGGCTGGCTTGGCAGGGCCACAGGCTGCTGTTTGGGCAAACCCGTCGAAGGTTGGAAAAAAGACCGAATTGAGGCCTATCTGACAGACGTCAACGCGCTGCCGCTCGACAACTACATCCCCTATTCCGAAACCATGATTGCCAAGGCACTGAAGCCAAGCACGCTAGGCCATATTAAGTGCATGGATCGTGACGACGATATGGACTTTACCGTCCTTGGATTACTGGCTTTGGAGCGCAAAGGTGCTGCGTTTACGGCCCGAACAATAGCCAACGTATGGTCCGCGCATATGCCCTTAGGGCTTACCTATACTGCCGAGAAGGTAGCGTACAGAAACTTCGCGCTGGGCATCTGGCCACCGTATTCGGCACTTTTCCGCAACCCGTTTCGTGAGTGGATTGGCGCGCAAATTCGCGCCGACATTTTCGGCTATGTAGCACCCGGGCGCCCTGAAAAGGCGGCAGCACTGGCTTTTCGCGACGCCAGCATTTCCCACGACAAAAACGGCATTTACGGTGAAATGTTTGTTGCAGCCATGATTGCCGCTGCTTTTTTCGCCGACAGCGCGGCATCTATTGTGACCGCAGGCCTCAATGAAATACCCAAAGACAGCCGTCTTGCCGCAGCCGTGCGCGCTACACAATCTTGGTGCCAAGAGGAACTTGCGTGCGGCGCCCCAGATTGGGAGCAGGTCTGGACCAAAATCAACGAACACTACGGCCACTATCACGGCGTACACACGATCAATAATGCAGCACTGGTAGTTTTAGGTGTCTACTTCGGCTTTAATGATTTTGAGCAAGGCATTGTCGCCACCACTCTTGCAGGGTGGGATACCGACTGCAATGCGGCCACTGTAGGGTCGATCCTAGGAGTAAAACTTGGCGCGCAGGCGCTGCCGAAAAAATGGACCAGCGTGCTAAACGACCAACTCGTATCTGCTGTGCGCGGCGAAAATCACAATAAACTGTCCGATCTTGCTGAACGCACGACGGCCATTGCCGAGACGCTGTGGAGCACCGCAGATGAGGAGCCTACGGCAACACTTTCTGGCGATGCTTCTGGTGTATGGGAACTAGAAACGGGTTGGGGCGCACACCTTCTCAAACTCAGCGAGGGCACCGTCTTCTTAATAGACGACGAGTTGGGCCCGTTCAAGATAACCGCCAGCTCTCTCGTTAATGGCGAACTGAACTTCAGTTTTGCCATCGACAAAGGCGATTGGGATTTTGCGGTTGATTTCGAAGGCCGACTAGACGGCGACAGTATCGAAGGCTCTTACTACCCCGGCGTTGTGCCGGTCACCGGAAGGCGCATGTCGCACGCCGACTAACCAATACAGGCAAACCCAGAGACGCCAAATATGGCAAATCAAATAACGTCTGAACACGACTAAAGGAGGAAGTTTGATATGAAGATTACTGACGTCAAAGTCACCGTATGGGAATGGAAAGACATCCCACCGACTCGATACACTCTAAACGTGAAAAGCTCCGGCACTCGCTCCACCCACATGGCATTGGTGCAAATCATCACTGATGACGGCATCGTAGGACATGCCTTTCTCGGTAACGCGTTGAGTTCTCTCGGCAACGATGCCCAGCTGATTGTGGATCGATTTAAGCCAATGCTGGTGGGTCAGGACCCCTTGGCACGAGAAAAAATCTTCCAACGGATGTCGACTTGGGCTATGGGTCCAATCCTGCGCGTGATTGGCGCTATCGACGTTGCGCTCTGGGATCTCGCCGGTAAAGCTGCCGGTGTACCGATCCATAAATTAATGGGCTCCTATCGCGATGTTGTACCGGCCTACGCAAGCTCAGCTGTCTTTGAGCACACCGAGGAATACGCCGAAGAAGCTGTGCGCTATAAAGAGGCCGGTTGGAGCGCCTATAAGATTCACCCGCCCGCCATCGCCGCATGGGACATCAAAATTTGTGAGGCGGTTCGCCGGGCCGTGGGCGATGACTACCGCATCATGCTGGATTCAACTTGGTCGTACGACTACCCAGATGCCCTTCGAGTTGGTCGTGCGGCCGAGGCTCTGGACTTTTATTGGTACGAAGATCCGCTCGCTTACGACGACATTAACGGTTACGTCAAACTGAAGCAGGATCTGCGAATCCCGCTGATGGCTACCGAAATGCCGAACACTGGACCCACGGCTTATGCCCCATGGATCATGCACAACGCCACCGACTATCTGCGCGGCGACGTGGCCATTAAGGGCGGCTTAACCTCCTGCCTTAAGACCGCCCACACTGCCGAAACGTTTCAAATGAATTACGAGGTGCACCATGGCGGCAATTCGCTCAACAATGTAGCGAATCTGCATCTAATCATGGCGGTCAAAAACTGCGAATACTTTGAAGTGCTGCTACCAGACGAGGTTCAAAAACACGGCTTAGTGCAGGATATCCAAGTGGACAAAAACGGTATGGTGCACGCTCACCAAGGCCCGGGACTAGGTGCTGAAATTGACTTTGAATTGATCAAACACAATAAAGTCGCGGAGCTCTGATTTAGGCCACATCATGCAGGAGTTTAATGGAAAAACAGTTTTCATAACGGGCGGCGCTAGTGGCGTTGGCTTAGGCATAGCAAAGGCGTTTGCTAAGGCAAATGCAAATGTCGTGATTGCCGATATTCAGACCGACCGACTGACCGACGCAGAGCAGCAACTGCGGGCGCTGAGCAAACACGTTCTGGCCATTGAGGCAGACACCACCGATGTTGCATCACTGCAGCGTGCACAAACGGAAATTGAGTCCGCCTTCAATCCTGTTAGCGTGCTGTGCAATAACGCGGGCATTGGTGGCGGCGGCAAAATACTTGAAACAGCGGAAGAAAAATGGCGGCGCGTCACCGAGGTGAACCTCTGGGGACCGTTAAATGGCGTGAAGGTTTTTCTGCCGGGCATGTTGGCACGCGGCGAACCCGGCCACATAGTTAATACTGCCTCTTTTAGCGGCATTCAGGGGCATCATTCTCAGGGCGCTTACGGCACCAGCAAATTCGCTGCAGTCGGGTTTTCGGAGTTTCTGCGTAACGACCTCGAGGGCACCTGCATATCGGCATCCGTGCTGTGCCCGCATGTCGTTGACACCCCAATTTTTTATCCAGATCTAAAACCAAACGAGACCGAAGAAATTCAAGCACGCAGGGAAAAAATGCCTTGGCTACGGGAAATTGCGGTATCTGCGGATACTGTCGGTGAACAGGTACTGGCTGGTATCCGCAACAATGAGCTGTATATTTTCTGTGATGGATCTGATTCACGAGAGATGCTTGAAGCTCGGTGCAGAGATTTAATCGGCGCAATGAACCGACAATTCCCGAATTAGCAACACCCCTCTAGCACAGGCTTTAGCAGGAGAGTAACCATGAGCGAGGCAACGTACACATTAGATTGGCAGCAACTTGCAGATATGCCCGTTGCCAAATGGGAACCCGCTAGCCTTCTCATCGGCGGCAAGCTATATGTATTGGGCGGCTACGAGAACTACATTATGTCGAGTAAACGACTGCACGTTTTTGATCCCGAAACTGAGATCTGGACCCAACTTCAGGACTTACCCAGCGCCCTATCTCACGTCAATCTGGTTCCCGGTGAGTCAGGATTTTGGTTTGCCGGCGGCATGAAGGACAAGGTCCATCCTGGCAAAGACCACATTATTGCTGAGGTCTGGCACTACAATATCGAACTTAATCGCTATACCGCCGCACCGCTTCTGCCAGGACCACGCGCAGGCGGCGGACTGGCGCGCCTAGGTGATGACTTGCACTATATTTCCGGACTGATGGCTGACCGTGATACGGATTCGCCCGATCACTGGGTATTAGATCTCGCGGCATGGCGCAAGGGGGAAAAAACCGACTGGGTTGAGGCGGCACCCCTACCTATTGCCCGCAACCAGCTCTCGGTTGCGGTACTTAATGAGGAGATTTACGTCATTGGTGGGCAATTCAATCATGACTCCCAGCAACTGGATCAGACCAACGTCGACATTTACAACCCAACAACTAAAGCATGGCGTGCCGGCCCATCACTCCCCTATGGTCATTCCCACTCGGAAGGGGCCACCTTTGTCTATGACAATGCAATTTGGATGATCGGGGGCCACCACACGCCTACGGGTGACAAGAAGAGTTTTTGCGGCGACGTGTTAACGCTTAAAGCAGACGGCGAGTGGGCGCTACAAGGTAAACTGCCTAAACCCATTTCTTCTCCGGCTGCATCAATAGTCAAAAACAAGCTCTATGTCGCAGGGGGATGGGATGGACGCCGAGAAGAGGCAACGGAAAAGTGGCTGTCGTCACCGGAAGTCTGGGTGGCAGCGATCAGCGCGTAGATCGTGCGCACTTCGCCATGATAGCCCCAACAGCGACAGCCTTGGCCTAGAGCATCAAAACTTCCCCGCGGCAGCCCGCAATTGAACCTCGTCCTCGCGTAACAGACTGCGCAAGTAATCTGGGTCCTCGCTGGCTGCAATCATATTTTCCGGTATTCGACCTTTGAAATCTTGAAACGGCAACATGTAGGGTCGACAGTGCTGACCGATCATAGTGACGCGCAGCCCAGGCGTAGTTTTACGATAAGAACCGTGCCACAAACCGCCATTAAATAAGACTAAGGATCCTTTCGGCGCCGAAACCGGCACCGCCTGCGGCAGCGCTTCACCCAGTTCCGGTAACCGCTCTGCACGATGACTTCCAGGCACATAGGCCAGCGCTCCGTCCTCGCGAGAATATTCCGTTAGCGTCCAGTTCATATTAGCAATATGCGGCAACTGCCAATTCCAAGGCGCTGGCACCGCACTCTGATCCGCGTGAAAGCCAGTGGTTTCTTCTGTCGGCCAAGCCTCTGGTGTTTGCCACTTAATCCAACCATCGCTCACCGCAACACGATGCCCGACGCCGAGTAAATGGGTCATCAGGGCCTTTTTCACTGGATGCGTAAGCACATCTATGAATATAGGATCCTCATATATGAGATGAGAAAAAATCATATGACCGATCTCACTGGGGCGACCGGAAAACGCTTTCGCAGGGTTTTTGTCCAGTTCGAACTTCGCGTCTGCGCGGGCCTCGCCAACTCGCAAAATTGCGTCCCGTAATCGATCTACCCAAGTGTCCGGAAGCCTCAGAGTTTCCTGATCGACTACAGTCAAACCGACCTCGTCAAGCTCTTCGAGATGACAAGCCAGCCCATATTCCGCAACGATTTCGTCGATATCTATTTCTTCTTCAATAATCATGGCTAACCTACGCGTTTTGCAATTCAACGAACTTTCTATAGGCACTCGTCGGCTGCGCCATTAGGGACGCATGATTACCGACATCGCGCACCCGCCCCTCTTCAAGAAAAATAATGCGATCCGCTTCTCGTATCGTCGACAATCGATGGGCGATCACCACGACCAATCGCCCTTGCGCGGTATTGCGTAGAGCTTCCACCAAAGCATTCTCTGTTTTGGGGTCAAGGGCGGCAGTCGGCTCGTCGAGAACTATGATGGGTGTTTCCCGAACAAGGCCTCGCGCAATAGACAAACGTTGCTTCTGACCCACCGACAACGTATCACCACCCTTGCCAATCACACTGTCGAGACCGTCCGGAAACTGCTCAATGAATTCCATGGCGCCAGCAAGCCGGCAAGCTTCAAGTATCTGCTCCTCGGTAGCATGCGGATTCGCCAGCAACAAGTTGTCACGAACACTCTCGGACAAAAGCATATGTTCCTGAAAGACATACGTGACCTGTTTGCGAATTTCGTTTACACCGGCATCCGCCAGATCTACGTTGTCGAAGCGAATCCTACCCGCGGAGGGCCTGATATAACCGGGCAGCAGATAGGCTAGGGTCGTCTTACCAGCACCGGTAGGGCCAACGATGGCGACTAGTTCACCGAGAGGCAGCGATAAACTTACGTCATTCAATACCGGTCTACCATCGGGATAAGCAAAGCTCACATTCTCGAACTCAACACTCTTTTCAATTATCGGTAGGGGGTCAGATTCGGTATCGAGTTCTGAAGTGTAATCAATAAAGAAAAATACGCGTCGTACAGCCGCAACATTTCGTTGCAGGTCGATCCAATACTTACCGGCGAGTCGCGCATTTCCTCCTAAAATAAAGAAAAATCCGGTAAGCACGGCATAGTCGCCAGGCGATAAACTCTCGGCAATAACTTTGTCCGTCGTAAGTACAAACGCTAAACCCAGCGCCACAATGAGCGCAGCATATGACAATGCAATAGCGGCTAGATCCACCATAAAAGCAATACGGTGCCGCTTAAATGACTCCTTACTCTTGTCGGCAAAATTCTCCGATTCAACCTGCGATCCACCCAGCGACTGCACGGCGCCCATGTTGTCTACGTTTTGCTCCATCTGATTTGTTGTAGACGCGCCCGCGGCACGACTCGCTTGATTGACTCGACGGGCAATGCCGGAAAGCGGAGCAGTAAGGATTAGGGTCATCGGCATTAGCGCTGCAGCGAGCCATACGATCTCCGGCGCAATCGCGCCGTAACTGTATTGCATCATCCACAGCGACAACACCGCATTAAAGAGAAGCAAAAATGGCGCCACAGTCAGCTTGTAGCAAATTTCAGGCAGCATGGGAGCGTCATACATCACGCGGTACACTGAATCACCGATACGTTGATCATCGAGTGTCGTCATTTCGAGCCGCGTCAGCCTCCCCATTAGGCTAGTGCGCAGACTGTTTGCCAGCCGCTGAGTCATGCGAATGGTAAGCAATGTTTCTAGCAACCCCCACAGGCCGCTGGTCTGACTACCGCCGGTAGATAATGCCTGCTCCGATTGTGTTGCCGCATCATGCCCTGCTGGTATTCCATCCCGCTCCGTCTGAATGCTGGGCATAGCGCGCATACCGAAGAAGACGAGAAGCACTAGGAATAAGATTGTCAGCGAGATCATGATGTCGCTCGGCGTCATTCCATCTATGAAGTTGAGGAAAGGGTTTAAGAATGGCGGAAAGCGTACGGCCTCATCTATCGGTTGCTGCAGAATCACTTGGTCCACAACGATTTTTAATAACCACGGCAACACAATTGCGGGCAGCAACGCCACAGTGGCAAAAACAACCTTATACGCAAAAAGCTTCTTAACCTTAGTCAGCAAACCTAAGGACCGGCCGATCATGGCAAATGTTTGTATTAGGGATAGATCGGTGTCCACATCAATACGGTCATCGTAACGTGTAGACTCACTCACCTTGAACACCTCGGGTTTTAGCAGTGCCGAGTTCCGCTGCCACAAAATCGGCATACGCACCATTTTGCTCAAGCAATTGCTGATGCGACCCCAACTCTTTGATTACCCCATCTTCAAGAAAAGCGATTTGATCCGCATTCCGAATAGTCGAAAGCCGATGAGTAATAATAAACACCACTCGTGCCCGCCCCCACTCACCAAGATTGGCAATAACCCGACGCTCTGTCTGTGCATCTAGCGATGCTGTCGGCTCATCAAGAATCAATATTGGTGTATCGCGCAAAACCGCGCGCGCAATAGAGATGCGCTGGCGCTGGCCGGTAGAGAGTTTCCCGCCCCGCTCGCCTAGCTCCGTGTCATAACCATCAGGCATCGCCCGAATGAACTCATCTGCACACGCGACTTGTGCTGCAGCGGTAACCTGGCCTTCATCAACATCAGTCCGCCCATAGCGGATATTGTCCGCGACACTCGTCGCAAATAACACATTCTGTTGCAACGCGATGGCTACGTTTGCGCGAACATCTACCGCAGAAATCTGGCTCAACTCGACCTCGTTGACACGCACTGCACCTGAGTCCGGGTTGTACAGCCGCAACAGCATAGACATGAGCGTAGACTTACCTGATCCAGTCGCGCCAACGATCGCTGTTACCGTACCCGTTTTGGCCGATAACGACGCGCCCTTCAAAATCATGCGGTCCGGTTGATAACCAAACTCTATATTTTCAATGCGCACCGCTTCCAGCGTTTTTGGAAACGCTTGAGGCGATTCCACATCGACAACCTCAGGCTCTAAATCCAGCAAGAAAAATGCGCGCTTCAAACCGGCGACGAGATCCTGAACGGTAGACCAGTAGAACGCTAGCTCCCAAACCTGTGCCGACACTTCTTCACCACGGCCAGACGCGACCTTGAACGCACCAAGGTTCCATACCGCGAAACCCACCAGCGCAATGCTGCCGCCCAAAAACGTCGAATCCTCACGAATCGCCCAAGTGGCCATAAAGTAATCAGCTATGAACACAAAACTGAGGCCAAGAACCGCAACGCTTACGGTCAAAAAGGCAATATATTTGCGCATATCAAATGCGGCATCTAACGCTTTCTGTGAATCCTTCTGGAATTGCTCCATCAGTCTACTTTCCGCACCACTTGCTTTTACTACTCGTATGGCGGCCAGTGTCTCCTGGATCCTTGAAGTCAGATCGCTGTTGTACTCTCGTGACAATGTCGCAGCTGCGCGAATCTTAGGAATGTAAAACCGCATGAGCATGACGGTGGGAACCGCTGCTGCCACCACCAAAAACCCCAGAGTCGGGGAAAAGAGTAGTAGCACGACAATCCCGAAGGACGCCCATGCGACTACACGCAACGGCGAGATCACCATATAAAGCAATACGTTTACAATTGTCGCACTGTCCTGATAAATCCGATAAATCGCATCACCGGTTTTCGAATCACTATGATATCGAAGCGACAAATGCTCTACGCGCGACAGCATCTCCACACGCAAATCTTGGTTAACACGCTGAAAAATCCACGTCATGTAATACCAAACGCAAACGCTGACTCCCAACAACAGAGCCGCTAAAATGCCTGCAAGGACAATGACGCGTTCGCGCACCGCCTTACGCTGCTCCACACCTAATTGGCTGTCCGCAGCGCCAGCCGATGCAACGAAGTCTTCATCGAGCAGCAACATCGTAGCCTGTAGCGGCTCGAGCTTTTCGCCCAAGATAATTTTGTTTTCGATCAGATCGGTACCAATAACCGCGGCCCCCAATACGAGCGCGCCAAGCACCGAGTTAATGAGTACAAAGGTAGCGAGGTGTTTCGCTTGCGGACGATAATATGGCCAACAGCGCCAAGCTAATTTCAACGCTTCTCTAACCGAACCGGATTCTGCAGGGGACTCTACCGGTTCTGCCTCTAACACGTTCGCATCAGCGTCCACCATGACTTCCTTCGCTTTGTCTCAGCCCGCGGCTATCTATACCCCTGACGCGCATAGCGCGTCCAAGGCTCCCGCTTGCCGATGCCATAACCATTCAAAAACCCTTCAACCAACCACGACTTAAATTCGGGAAAATCGCTTAACACGTTTATCCGGTCGAGCGCTGCTAACCAAGGCGCCGGGTCGTAACGTACCTGGCGAGGATCATAGACCCCATTCTCGAACACCCCGTAGCACGCGTGCAAAACCCCGCATCGCGGTTGGCCTACGCTGCCTGGATTGATAAACGTCCGACGACCAATCTGGTGCGTGAATTGAACATGGGTATGGCCAAAAAGAACCAGTTCGGCATCTGTACCGTCCGCCAAAAGCTCAAAAACCTCGTCTGCTGCATCCGGCACAGCAGCGAGATCTCTGCGGCCGAGATCGCCATGATGGAGATAGGCCGATATCCCTCCAAATTCATACTGCCCAGAATCTGTAAACTGCTCAATTGCGGACACCGCTGAGGCATCCAGATCTGCCAAAATCCATTCATTCAAAGCAACCCATTCTGCCGGCCAGCTACGAAATGTACTGGGGTCGAGAACCTCGTCATCATGATTGCCGCGAATCGCAACAACTGGTTGTAGCTCACCTAATAGTTTTAGGGTTTCGTTGGCTTGGGGGCCCGATAGCAGCGCATCGCCGAGAAATATAGTCGCATCCGCGTCAGCCTCGGCCTGCATGACAGCACGCAGCGCTTCGGCATTGCCGTGAATATCGCTTATGAGCAGGATTTTCATCGAGCTAGCTTATTGCCCGTTCAAAGCGAATGAAACCAAAAGGGCAAAAAGCTCCCCCATTTTCTAAAACGGCTCGGTCTTTGGCCTTGCAAGCGACGCGCAGGCTTGTTTGCGGCACTAGTATTTAGCTCCAAGACCTAAAGGTTTTTATAGCAGCAACGAACTGCCTATTGAAATATCGATTTCAACTCAAAAAATTCTAAGTTGCTTAATATCTGTTCGGCGCCGGCGCCATAAAAAACCAACGAATGTTTATAACCATCAGGAAGGTAACAAAACGACGCCGAGGCTGCGCCGTCATTGATAAAAATCTCCAGTGAAGTTAAATCGACGACCAGGCGAAAGGCCAATGACTCGTTATCAGCACAGACCCCCGGTAAGTCCACATATTCTTTTACCAACCCTAGCTTGTGTGGCCTGCCGTTAACCACCCGCAGCCGCGCCGAGGCCCAATCGATTTCCAGCATTTGCCCGCGAACTACTATGTATAAGGCCTTACTCGAGCGCCGAGCGACTGTAAATGAAACGTCAAACAATTTGGCTTCGGATTCAACCGCGAAGGGCGCTCCAGGACTAATGACCGTATTCGCGACAGTTATGCAGGCGCCGCGCAGCGTTTCGAGCTCGGCAACCGGCTGTCGGGTTAAAATCGCATCTGTGCCTGAACCTTTGAGCTTTAATTCAACGGGGATAGACATTTGCTGGTTAAACGGCATCTCTGGATAAAGGCCTCCGGCCATCCAAGATATCTGCACACATCTACCAGCCGGTGCATTGCTCCATGTTTGTGCAGCATAGCCATTCAATCCTCGCTCACAGACCTGCATTTCGGTCTCTGGCGCAAACGTCTTGCCATCAAAACTTCCGAGCAAATAACGACCACTGGCACTCCAAAATATCCAGCGTTCAGCGCCAGATTCATCGAACAAAGAGAATATGTCCGGACACTCGGTATCGCCGGGCAATGCCAGCTCCTGAGTTTTTTGCCATTCACGCGCATTCTCAGAGACCAATAGCGCATAGCGATCGTCAGCAAGGTACAACGCCATAATCCATTGCTGGCTGGCCGAATGCCAGATGACCTTCGGATCGCGGTTATCGCCTTCGATCCAATCGACCACTGGATTTTCAACAAATTTAGTCCAATGCTCACCCTTATCTCGACTGTACGCGAGGCATTGAGTGAACGGCCGCGCCGGTTTTACCGCAGAACCTGCGGCGGTATAAAAAGCCAGCAGGGCACCGGCGCCGAAACCGGCTGTGCCAGCGTGGTCTACTACCGCCGACCCTGAAAACATTGCGCCCATAGCGTCAGGATGCAGCGCATGCTCCAGTTGCTCCCAATGCAGCAAATCGCGGCTCACCGCGTGGCCCCAGGTCATATCACCCCAAATCGGCGCGTTTGGATTGTGCTGAAAGAAAAGATGCCAAATGCCATCACAGTAGACTAAACCGTTGGGATCATTGAGCCAGTTTGTTTTCGCGGTAAAGTGGAATTGTGGGCGGTGCAATTCAGCATATGCTTGACTCATGGTCGTTCCTCACCTGATGCGAATTATTGGTTTCCCAGTTTTGTAGTACACCACGGTGAGGATTTCCACCCGCGTGCGCGCCGACTCAACCCCAAAAACCCATTTACTAAGGGGCTAAATGGGTGATCTTCTCCCCATTTGGAGTTTGTAGCATTTCCCGCAGCAGCGATAATAGCAACCGAAAAATCAGTATCCCGGAGCCCGTCTTGATGTACATCACACCACTCGCAACAGACCAAGATTCCCTCGAACGCGTCGGTGGCAAAGGCCGGTCTCTGTCCAAAATGGTTCGCGAAGGCTTCAACGTTCCAACCGGCTTTATCGTAACTACCGACGCCTATCGATCGTTTATCGCAGACAACGGATTACAGGCTGATATTGTTCACAACGCGAAACCACAACTAAAGGACGGGTATCCAGCCTTTGATCAATCTGCCGCAGTTATCAGCGATTTAATACGGCAAGCAGCGATGGACGATGCACTGATCGCAGCCATCAAACGAGCGTATCGTGAATTGCAGGCGGGCGGTGGCGATGACGCTCCAGTTGCTGTTCGATCATCTGCTAACGCGGAGGACCTTCCAGGACTATCGTTTGCAGGGCAACAGGAAACCTACCTCAATGTGTGCGGCGAAGACGCCGTCGTTAAAGCAGTGGGCGACTGCTGGGCATCACTATGGACCACCCAAGCCATCAGTTATCGACATCAAAATGGTATCGATCAGGACAGCGTAGCGATGGGCGTGGTCGTACAACTGATGGTGCCATCCGAAGTTTCTGGCATTTTGTTTACCGCTAACCCAGCCTCTGGGGAGCGATCAGAGTTCATTATCAACGGGAGTTTTGGACTCGGCGAAGCGGTCGTTAGTGGTCAGGTCACCCCAGATACCTACATCATCAATCGCGAGGATTTGAGCGTTAAAGAGGAGCATCTGGGACCTAAAGAGCAACAAATCATCTCTGATGGCAAAAACGGTGTGCGCATGGAACCGGTTGCTGAAGAAGACCGCGCTAAGTCCTCTATAAGCATCGATCAGTTGCAACAGCTCTGCGAGACCGCGCTAAGGATCGAGCAGTTATATGATGGGTTACCTCAGGACATCGAGTGGGCATTCTGCAATGGCGAGCTGCATTTACTGCAGTCTCGGCCGATTACAAACTTACCGGCCCAGCCTATCGATCTTGTTTGGGAACCTACACCACCGGCTCGGTTTGTCAGCAGAAGGCAGATCGTTGAAAACATGCCCGAACCCATTTCACCGCTGTTTGAAGACCTGTATCTGACTCAAGGGCTGGAATCGCCGCGACCTAAAAGCCTTATGGTGGGTGGTGGTCCTATGTTCGTCACTGTGAACGGCTACGCCTACCAGCGCTTTGATTGGCCGCAAATCATTAAAGAAGCCGATCAGCGCAAGCAACAGCAAGAAGGCTCACTTGGGATATCTGAAGAGGCAATCGAAGCTGCTGAATACAGCGCTTTTGCCGAGCAAATAAAGAAAAGCAAGGCAGCAGCACGTGACGCTGCAGTTGCAGACCTCGAACCATTCCGCGAGCAATTAGCTGATGACGAGCGAGCGAATTATGACGCTTGGTACGCAGCGCAGAATCAGGACGACTTAGACTACTTAATCGTATTGCCTGAAAGCAAAAACCCAACCTACATCGCGTTCAATAACACGACTATAAATGACAACCAACTTAAGTCTTGGCATGAACAAACACTGCCACGCCTCGAGGGCGTTGCAGAAAAATGGCGCACACTGGATGTCCAAACCGCCGACGCTGAAACACTACTCGCAGCGGTCGTTGAGATGGGCATAGAAGAAGGTCGCTACTGGTCCGCAGATTCCAGCCACACGTTCGGAGTAGCAAAATCGACGGACGACCAACTGCAATGCTTTTTGCGCGAAACCCTGCCAGACCATAACTTTATCAGCGGCCAATTCCTGACCGGCATCGAATCTAAGGCGATGCAGGCAAACGCAGATCTGTTCGAGATCGCGAAGCTTGTTCGTGCAAGCGAGCATCTAAGCTACGTGGTGCTTACCGTTCCGTCGCAATTTCTGCTGCAGGCCCTGAGGAATGAAACCGGGGCAGCAGAGGTACTGTCTGCAATCGACAGCTATTTGGCGACCTATGGCCATCAAGGCTACAGTATGGATTTCATTGAGCCGACCCAGATCGAAGATCCCACGGCTCTATTTGCGAGCCTCAAGGGCATGGTGCGCGACCACAACTATGACCCCAAGAATCAGGCCCAAAAAACCGCGGACATCCGTAGGGAAAAACTTGCCGAGATCTCTGAACTGTTGAGCGGGTTGAGCTACTGGCAGTTCCGCTTTCGCCTGTGGCTTGCATTGAAATACAACTTTATCCGCGAAGAAGTCGCATTTCGCTTCGGTTATACGTGGTCTATTTTACGACCCATGGTCAACGAACTAGGCAATCGTTTGGTCGCAGGTGGCACACTGCAGACAGCAGAGCATGCCTACTTCTTAATCAGCGCGGAACTGGAAAAGGCACTGGCAGCGCACCAAGAGGGTAAATCGCTACCAGAACTTGGCAGGCTCGCGGCGGAGCGCTGCACATTACGGGAGGCCCGTAAATTGCACCATCCGCCCGGCACGCTGCCTGCCGAGGCCAGCGACATGCAATCGATCTCGTTCAAAGAAACGCAAATCAAAAATGACGGAAACAGTAATATTATGCGCGGCTTCCCGGTCAGTTCGGGCACTGTGACCGCGAAGGCCAGCGTTATTCTGGGCCCCACCGAGTTCGATAAAATGATCGCTGGAAGCATCCTCGTTAGCCCACTGACGACCCCGGCCTGGACCCAGTTGTTTGCAAACGCTGTGGGTTTAGTAACCGATGTTGGCAGCATTCTTGCGCATGGCTCTATTGTTGCCAGAGAGTACGGAATTCCCGCAGTTCTGGGCGTTGGCGACGGCACAAAGAGGATCAAACACGGCCAAACAATTACCGTGGAAGGCGATTCCGGCATCGTAACAATCCAAGACGACGAGTAAATCAATCTTCTGCGGCATGTCTGATTGGTTGCCGCGTCAGCTTGGTATTTCGGGCTAAGCCTCGTCCTCTATTGCGATGGCCCTAACCCAGGTACCTTCCATCGATTCAACATTGAGTGGCAAGCTGAGAAAAAACACTCGTTCCTGAGTCAACGCTTGAAGATTATCTAGGGGATACACGATAGGAATGTTATTCCCGGTCATTGCGCGGTGGGTAGGACTGTTGTTAGGTTCAGGCGCATCGGTGTTGGTTTCCCAACTGATACCGGGGACACCGACCCCAAGCATTTTGATTTTTTTCTCTTCCGCCAGCCAAAACGCCGTATCACCTTCAATCCAGGGTTGGTCGTCACCACTCCACTTACTACCGAGCAAAACAATATCGCCCTCCCTAACGTTCTCCAGATGCTCGGGCAGAATCGGCTGCCCTTTTAGATGATCAAGCATGCAAACGACGGCTTCACCAAAGTATGTCTGCAGCGGCATATCCCAGATTCCGAGCATGCCCTCGGGCAGCTCAGTCCAATTATCGTTATGCCCTACACCCAACTGAATATGACTGCCCATATGCCCACTCAAGCCGCCAATAGGCCACTCTGACACTGTGCCGGCATTGGTCCCAACCAGATGCTCAATGGTGCCATCGCGTTCGTTGACGGTCTCTTCAACGATCCACGGCATGTTGTAAACATCGCGCGTACCGTCCTCTATGGCGCCATTAAGTCGCGTTAGGCGCGACACGAGCTCTACAGTCAGATCAACGATCTTAGCGTTGTTTAAACTATCGAATAGCGTTTTCATCATGCGCACCCTCTTATCTCTTCGCCTTGATGTATCCTCGCGCTTAACCGCTGCGCCCTACGCATCTGGCGCCTCAAATGCAATTGCGCGGATAAAGCTAGCCTCTGATTTCGGCGTATTTAATGGCAAGCCGAAATAAAACACCCGCCCCTGCTTGAGTGTGTCAATGTTCACGAGCGGATGCGCGATTGGTACGTTAGCGCCTAATAACAATCGTCGGATTGGTGAATTCTCAGGCGCGGACACTTTTAGCGCGTACTGCCATTGCACACCAGACGCCTGAAGTCCGAGCATCCTGATCTTCCTGTCCTTTATTAACCAGTGAGCCGTTTGCTCGGATAGCCAAGGCTGCTGCAGACCTTCATAACAACTCGTCATCAACACAATGTCGCCCTGATCAATCTGTCCTAGGTGTTCGGGCAATATCTCTTGCCCGCGCAGATCGCCTTTTTGGCTTTTCATCTTGAAGCCCTCACCAAGAGGGTAACGCTCAGAATCGTCATCCGCCCTAGGCTCAAGATGGTCGAGGTTGACCACTGAGGCTGGCCCAACAAAGGTTTCCAGCGGCATTTCCCACAGCCCCCGCATATCCGCTGGCATACTCGGCCAGTGGTCAATATGGCCTTTACCGCCCTGAACGTGCGCACCGTGGTGCGACGTCATGCGCTCCTGATGCCACACCGCATCGTCTTTAGGCGCTGAATACAAGGTAAACAGCGAGTTGTCGCCGGGAAAGCGTCCTTCCTGCATCACCCAAGGTTTACCGTAAGGGTCACTGGTGCCTTCTTCGATGCTGCCATCAACCCGATGCACTCGTGCCTTGATCCGCGGACTCAGATCGATAGCCCGATAACCGTCAAATGAAATCATAATAACGCTCGCCTGTGTATCCGGAACCAGAGTACGCAATCGAATTTAGCGGGCAACCAGGGGGCGATGGTATTCACCCATTTACCCGCCCAAAATCAGAGTCGTGTTCCCACCTAGATGAACGATCCGTAACTGACTTTCTGCACGCGATCGAAAAACTCTCGCCACTCCTCTTTGGTGAGCAAATAAGGTTCGCCAAATTGACACGCAAGTAAGTATTGACGGCACATAATTTCAAGGCGGTGCGCAAGAGATACGGCATTGGGGAGATCCCGGCCACGACAAATCATGCCATGCGCGCCCAGCAAACAGGCCGAACGTTTATCCAAAGCCGCAGCCGCATCTTGCGCAAGCTTCTCCGTACCGAAGGTCGAATAAGGGACGCACGGCACATCGGAACCGCCAAACGACCCGACCAAATAATGAAAGCCCGGCAAACCGCGACCTTGGCAGGCTAGGGCCACACAATGATCGGAGTGAGTATGCACCACCGCCTGAGCCTTGGTCTCTTTGTAGATTGCGGCGTGCATCCGCCACTCGCTCGAAGGCTTGCGCTCACCACTCCACTCGCCGTCCAGTGTGACCTCTACCACATGCTCAGGCGCAATATTCGAACCTGTTGCGCCAGAGGGTGAAATCAGCATGTTGTCGCCTAAACGGCAGCTCACATTGCCCGAGGACAATTCATTAAGACCGGTGGCTTCGAGTTGTTTGTATTGCTCGGCGAGCTGAGCTCGCAAGGTCTCTTCATCGTACTGCTGTGCCATTACACTCCCCAAAAATTAATGCTGTTCTGCAAGACGCATCCTATCCAACGCTTGGAAAAAGAAATCATCCTGCCCTAAGGCCCCAGCTTTGAGCACCAATGAAACCGGCTCTGGGGCAGCTTGATGGCAGTAACCACCACCCAATTCATCGAACGCAGACACCTCAACGCGGGCAATGTCGAGGGAATTAATTACCTGTCCAGAGGTTTCACCGCCAGCCACCACGAATTTCCGAAAGCCCAGAGCAAACAGACCCTGGGCAACTTCGCCGATAATGCGGTCAGCCAGAACTGCAGCACCCTCTCGACCCAACACGGCCTGATTCTTTTCAACATCGTCAACATCATCCGAGGTGGCAATTGCCAGCGGCTGATCCTCCGGCTGAGTTTTTACCCACGCTAAAATCCTCTGCACACACGTTACAACGTCTTCTGCCTCGAGTAGATTCACATAAAATACCGGGTGCTGTTGCGCAAATTGCTTTAGCTGGCGAAGCGTCGGCCCTGCGCAACTGCCGGCAATGACCGCCTCGCGTCCAGGCGATGCCGCCAACAGCGTCTTTTGCGAAGTCTCCAGATCTATGCCTTTGCGCTGCCGCCAAGCACGTGAGAGAAAAACCGGCAGTGCGTCCGCTCCGGTAGTTAAAGGCCAATCCAGAACCAATTCACTGATTCGTTCGAGGTCAGCGTCATCCGCAGTGTCAGCTATGTAGAGTTTTGGTGCACCGGTTTTGGCCAATAGTGCTTCAACCGCCGTAACCCCTTGAACGAGGACGCCGTGTGGAATGAGGCCCACCGCTTCTGGGGTTTGGGGCTCGAGCACTTCAACAAGATTAGAGTTCAGCATGGGTGTAACCGGGTCATGCTTTTTAAACGAATCCGCCAACGGCGTCGCACCAATAAACATCCTGCCCTGAAACACAGTAACCGTATGCCGCGGAAAAGCCGGGCAAAATATTGTCTGGGAACCGCCGCTGGCCTCCAACATAGCCAGCGCCACAGGGCCAATATTGCCACGATCGGTGCAATCAAACGTCGCGCAATACTTATAATAAAACCGCTCAATACCCAGCTTTTTCATGGCTGCAACAACGGCTTGCGCTTCATTCACCGCCAAATGTGGATCAATTAGGCGGATCTTTCTCGCCACCACGACCGCTTCCGCGGAGACAGGGTCTATCGCCGCTAGGGCTTCAACAGAGCTTACCAGCGGACAACGGATACCCTCGGCCTCAAGCAGGCTCGCGACCATCATGCCCCCGGTAAGATCATCGGCAAGTATTCCCAGTTCCAGCACGGCAGTTCCTATTCAATCTGCTGTGCCGACATCGTAAGCGATTCTTGCGCTGGAGCATCCGCACTGGCCACACAAAGTCACCCAAATTTGCCAGATCGAAAATACTCAAAGACAAAGTTAATACTGTACGGCTGGACTAGATATTCGCCCCACTACGATGACGGCAAAAACACTGGAAATTGGGGGAAAACGAGGTGTCTGGCATGTGTAAATATTCCAATCGGGATATACAGTATCGCGCAGATCAACAAACGAGACTGCGAAAGACCGAAAAATGCAGGAAGCAGAACTCAAAGCGCTATCAGAATCATTCCAAGAAGACGGCTTTGCTGTAGCTCGCAGTTTTTTCCCACTCGAGAAGGTAGAGGAAATATGTTGGCGTGCAGAAAAAATCCTCGACCAGCGAACTGAATATTCGCCAACCTACACCAACATCACCAAGGGCTTAGAAAAAGCCGACGATTTCTTCAAAAGTCTGCTTAACGATGGACCACAGGTTCGGCTTCTAGAAAAACTGCTCGGCACACAACCAGTTCCGGCAACTGCAAGCTTCTTCACCAAAAACAAAAACCATGAAGAGGTTTATCCGCATATTGACGCCGTTTACGGCGGCGTGATTTGGGTAGCCCTAGACGATACCAATCGCGATAACGGCTGCATTCATTTGCTTAAAGGCTCCCACAGACGCGAAGCCGAATTCTCCTATCTGCGTCCAAATCAACCCAATGACCTGTCTGATCATCCCGACTTGGTGGAGGCCGCTATGCAGGCAGGTGACATGCTGCTGTTTCAATCCCGAACGGTGCACTGGTCTGGACCCAACCACAATGGTAAGCCTCGCCGAGGTTTCAATTGCTTCTATACTGGTAGACTGGACTGACGCCTTTGACCAGCTATGGACCGCAGCCAACTTCTCGCAGCATAAACCATCAACAATTCACAGCTCTCGATCTACAACTGCGCGGCTTCAGGAAGGCTCCCACCATGTGCCCATGAATGAATTCACAAAAACAACCACCGCTGAAGAGGTAACCGCCAATCTCGATCTAGCCAATACAACGGTTCTTATTACCGGGTGTACTTCCGGAATCGGCCGCGAGACCATGCGGGTTCTTGCGCTACGCGGTGCCCATGTTTTAGCAACGGGAAGAACGGAGGAACAAGTGCGGTTAGCCAGTCGCACTATGCCCGGCAAGATTACTCCTGTAGCTCTAGAACTAACCGATCTAGTCTCAATTAACGCCTGTGCACAGGCCTTAGCGGATACAGATCTCTTACCCGATATCGTAATTTGCAATGCGGGTATCTTTCCTTTTGGCAACCTTGAGCTCGTCCATGGTATCGAAAAAGTCTTCTTCGCTAATTTTCTTGGTCACTTCGCGCTCATAAAAAAACTGTTGCCCGCCATGCTAAAACGCGGCGTTGGCCAATTTGTTCATGTTAGCAGTGAGTCGGCATACAAACAGGCACCCGCATGTGGTGTCGACTTTGACAATCTGCGTGGTGAGCGTGTATTCAATGCTGGGCAAGCCTACGGCAGATCGAAGCTCGCCAACGCCCTGTTTTCGCTAGAATTGGCCGAGCGCCTCAAGGGGACTAACTTGCGCTCAAACGCGCTGCATCCCGGCAGCATTGTGACCAACATCAGCCATTCGGCGCCCATTTGGACTAAAGCTTTGATCATGCTGTCGCGTCCGTTCCTGCGCTCCGTTGAGGAGGGTGCGGCAACCCAAGTTTATGTCGCCACACACCCCGACGCCGCTGAAGAGTCGGGGCGTTTTTTTTCTACCTGTAGCGTAACCGACTTAAAGGCAGGTAGCCTGCTGACCAATCGAGCACTGGCCCAGCAGCTTTGGCATGTCGCGGAAGATATGTTGCACGACCTACAGACCGCCTAACCGGTCAGCATCATCAGCAAAGAAGCCGCAAACTTGATTTCTTACCGCCGGTTTAAGGCCTGCAGGTCGGTCGGCAGAGCCAATTTTGGGGTAATTTATCCTGCTGCCAGATCGCAATATTTTGCTCGCAGTAAATACGTTGTGGGATAGTGACTTGAGAAAGCCGAGCCATTCATGCCCAGACCCAACATAGTATTCATCTTCAGCGACCAACAGCGCGCAGATACCATGGGCCACGCGGGCGACCCAGTAGCAATTACGCCTCATCTGAATGCACTTGCCGACGAGGGCACCGTCTTCAACCAGTGCTTCACCAGTTCGCCGGTGTGTATGCCCGCTCGCGCCAGCATGATGACCGGATATCAGGTTCATCAGCATGGCGTTTGGGCGTTTGCAGACCCAGACCTTCGCCATGGACAAAGCCATGTGCGCAATATTCGCGACGCCGGCTACCGCACCGGCGTAGTCGGCAAGACCCACCTCTGGGGCCACGGCCCGGGGCACGCCAACCAACATGAGCAGGAGATGCAGGATTGGGGTTTTGTCGACGCCAGAGAGACCACCGGTCCCTCAGAGTCGCTACGCACTGACTCGCTGTACACCGACCATTTGGCCTCCCGAGGATTGCTCGATGCCCACCGGCAATACTTCGAAATGTACTTGGGTGATCCCAGACCCTTTCCATGGGAACTGCCGCCGACACCAGTGCCCACCGAGGATCATCTCGACGTCTTCATTAGTCGCCTTGCACAAGAATGGATTAAGGATTGCGACGACGAGCCCTTTTACTTACAGGTAAATTTTGGCGGGCCACATGATCCATGGGACGCGCCGCCTGAGTATCGCAGCCTGTACAATCCCGACGAAATGCCGCTCTCCATGCGCGATCAGCGTACTGGACCCCTATCGCCCCACGTGGCGTTATTGCTTGAACATGCGCCCAACAAACTCGACGAGATGAGCATCGCGCAAAATCAGCTGCTAAAAGCTAACTACTACAGCAAAGTGACCCTAATCGACGATTGTGTCGGCGCCATCCGACAAACGTTAAAAGATCGTAATTTGTTGGATAACACGTGGATTGTTTTTTCTTCGGACCACGGCGAAATGTTAGGCGATCACGGACTACTGGCGAAAAAAGTGTTCTACGAGGGCGCGGTCAACGTACCGTGTCTATTTCGACCACCAAACGGCCAGAGCCAAGGCATTAATAAGGGACTGACCTGCCATCTGGATATTGTTGCAACGCTTATTGATATTTGCGGCGCGGAGCCGCTTAAGAACAGTGATGGCAAGTCGATTCTGCCAGTTCTGACAGGCGCATCAATAGATCCTCAACGCCCTGCCGTATTAAGCGAGTTGGGCCTACCGCCGTCCGCGTTCGCTATGCTGCGAACTAGCGACTACAAACTCTGCGCAGATGCAAAGACTCGGAAACCCATCGAGTTCTACGATCTCACTGAAGACCCTCACGAATTACATAACCTAGTTAGTCATGCAGACTACGCCGAGCGGCGCCAACTACTCAACGAGATGTTGAATCCTCTGCTAACCAACCTCGATACGAGTTCCTGGTAAGTGAAGACGTCGCGATTTAAATCGGACTAGAGTTGGGCAATACGCTAACCGTAAACAATCGATCATCAGCTGAAGGAGCAACTCATGTCGAATTTTTCGCTGCAGAACAAAACCGTAATAGTGACCGGCGGCGCCGGAGGCCTCGGTCGTGCCATGTGCGCCAACTTTGGCGCAGCCGGTGCCAACGTCGTTGTCGCAAGCCGCAGTCAGGAAAGAATTGAAACGGAGGCGGCAAGTCTCCAAGCAAACGGCTATAGCGCCGTGGCCATCACCGCGGACGTCACCGACGAGCAACAGGTCAACGCGCTGATCGACCAGACCGTTTCCGCCTTTGGCGCAGTGGATATAATCATAAATAACGCCGGTCGTTGGGGTCGCAGCTATGCCGCTGAAGACACGCCCCTCGATGAGTGGCGAAGCGTTGTCGACCAAAACCTAACTGGCGTCTTCTTACCCAGCATGGCCGCAGGTCGACAAATGATCAAACAGCAGCGCGGCAAGATTATTAACATTTCCTCTACCGCGGGCAGCAAAGGTAACCCACATCAGCTGCACTACTCCGCGGCCAAGGCTGGCGTCATCAGCCTGACCAACAATCTCGCCTACATGTGGGCTAAGCACAATATCAACGTAAATTGTATTCTCCCTGGCCTTATCGCCACCGACGAACTGAAGGGCTACGGCATTATTCCTGCGAATACCGACGCCGACGGGAACCCCGTTCCGCGGCTGGAACTGACACCAAATCCTGAAGACGTCGCGGATCTTGCGCTATTTCTGGCGTCTCCGGCCTCGGATGCACTCACCGGGGAGCAATACCCAATTCGTGCGTGGCTTAAATCCGAGCGGTTTTGGCAATAACGTCGAGACAAAAGCGGTGCGGTTTCTCTACCTCATCAATTAAGCAACAACTCTGCAGAAACCGTCGGGCCGGCTAAACGCACTGCCTGCAATTTTGCCGAACATAGATTGTTGGCGTCTACTGAGATCCAGCAATTCATCGCGCGTCACTAGGTGTGGCATCAACGCAGGATTATTTTCAGCACATTACCGCTCACGGATTGGCTCCACGAATCACTTAACGACGCAGCCGGTGGCCACCATCCACATTGAGCACTTCGCCGGTAAAATACGCGCCCGCTCTGCTGCACAATAGAATCGCGACCCCCGCAATGTCATGGATATCACCATAACGATTGGCAGGAATACGCTGCAGTTCTGCTTTGTACGCATCGGCCTCTGGATCCTGCCAAGCACCACGGGTCATTTCTGAATAGAACCTGCCGGGAGCAATGGCATTGACCCGAATGTGCTCATCGGCAAAAGCCAGCGCGAGCTGGGGCGTTAAGTGCTCCACGGCCTTTTTGCTGGTGGAATACGCCATAACGTGCGCATAGATTTCGCTGGCGGCCACCGAACTGATAAAAATAACACTTGAAGGAGCGTCGACTGTGGCCCTGCTTTTCAACAAATCCAGCAGCGCCTGGGTCAAAAACAAAGGCGACCGTAAATTAATGTCCATAGTTCGATCCCAATCATGGGCACTCATCTGAGCAAAAGGCCCGCCTGTTCCCAAGCCTGCATTGTTAACGAGCACATCGATAAATCGCTCCTGCTCGCGGAGTCTAGCCGCCAAGGCCTCGACACCTTCCAGCGTCGATAAATCGCCCACAATAGGAATACACTCGCCAGACGCGAGTGCAGAAAGCTCCTCCGCCTTGGTTTGCAGCTTATCGGCAGAGCGCGCGGTGATATACACGCGCTCCGCCCCAGCCTCGAGAAAACCTTGAGCCATATAGCTGCCCAAGCCGCTAGAGCCGCCTGTCACGACACAGACTTTGCCACGCATGGAAAACAGAGTTTCTAGCATCGACCCCCCCACTCCAGATGTTTGTATAACCCAAGGCCTGGACAGCCTGCGCCCGCACCGGCGCGCCCATTCCAAGTTTTACCTCGGTGCTAATTCACATTCGTAACTTCGACTTTGTGCGTTGCGCTGCGGCCATCTGCTACGACTAGACCGATCGCCCCACAGTCGAGGGACGAATCCCGCGCCGTTACCACGGTTGTGCCGTTAATCTGACCTATGAGTTCGTCGCCGACTACTCGCAGCGTCATGTCCAAGGTATCGCCAAACGACCAGTTGAATTCGGCCTCGGCTAATACGCTTTCTTGGTGCACGCTTTTGACCAGCTGGACTTTTTGGTCACGCGTGACCATCAGCGCATAAAATCGAGTTAAACCCTGCACCCGCGCAGCGACGCCGGCACGCGAGACAAGATGTGGGGTTACGTCGGCGCTGACGGCGTAGTCAGTCCATTCGCGGGTGCCTTGGGAAATCATGCCAAGACCCTCGTTTTGCACAAGACGGAACATCTCCGTCCAACCCACCAACTGATCGACCGCGTCTACCCAGCCGCGTCGCCACATCAAACCTTTGTGCGCAGGTCGCTCAAAGGTCACCTGCGGATTACCCCGCCAGCCGATATGATCCAAGTTAAGAGCAACATCTGCATTCAAGCGGATACCGACTTCAAAAATCGGTCCGGGCAAAGTAGGAACCTGCAGCGCAAGATTACCCGCATCGCCGGCTACAGGATCGACATCGATGTAGCCCACCGCATCATCGTCTCCATAGTAAGCAATGTACAAATTTGCCCCAGGCTCACTGATACGAGCGAATATATCTTGCCCTGAAAATATCCGCGGCGACGCCATTAGCTTGTAGTGCGCCTTTTCAAAATACTCGGCCACCTCCACGGATGGTGCAAATACCGGCGTGCCAATGCGCGCACCCGACTTACCGTCAATACGCAACGAGCCACCCTCGCGGTTGCTCAACTCCGCCACACCCGATTGGACCTGAAAGCCCTGGACAGAGCCAGGAAAGCTGAAATGGAATTGCGCACCCTGCTTGGGTTGGAAGCTAGGCTCGCCAGCAAGGGTATGGCCCATGTTTATGATATGCGTCGCCTCACGCGCGCAATCACTGATGCAGCGATCGCCATCGGAGGTCGGACAGTACAGCCGGTCCGCAACGGGGCCGCGCCAATCAACACCCCGATCAATACTCGCATCGATGCCTTCTAAGCCCACCATTATGCCCATCAGGCAACCCACATTTCCGGAATTGCAGTCGGTATCCCAACCGCAGGTATTAACAATCTTTAGAGTTTCCGAAAAGTCGCCCTCGCCATGCAGCAGCGAATGAATAATCAAGCCATGATTCGGCACCATATGACAGTTGCCGCCATATTTGTCATAACCATAGTTTGCCGCCAACATCTCTCGGGTGGCCCGCCAATCTTTCTCTACCGCATACCAACCGCGTAAGTCGGCGATCATCCTCGCGATAACCGAATCCTTCGGTATATAGCTCAAACCAACATCGATGAGTTTCTGGATATCGGTCTCCACAAAGGCCATGGCTTCCATGGCAGCTAACACCTTAGCCCCGTTTACCGCTTCACCGTCGTGGCTGACCCGAGCCGCGGCTTCGGCGAACTTCACCGCCTGATCCGGATCCCCTGGTGCCACCATGGCCCAGCCGTCAATAAAGATCTGCGCTCCGATTTGTTCAGCAACCACCTGCCCGTTCATCTCCATGGATCCACTCTTGGGTGCATCTATTCCGTTCGCAAGGCGCAGATAGGCGGTGTGTTCGGTGGATTGGCCTAAACCGCCCCACCACAATACGCTGCGCTCCTTGATCAGGTAGTTGAGCCAACTTTCGCCGATCTCTTTGGCGCTGATGTCTGGGTTGGTTGCGTGGTCTTCCAACGCGCGAATAAAAGTGAAGGTGCCCGCTATATCATCATCTGTGACAATGAGCGGTACATTAAGTTTGTCGTGCACGTAATATTCTATATCGCCAAGCCGCTGCTGGATCCGCTCGTAGGACCAGCCTTCAAACGGCCGCCCGAGATAGACTCCAATAACCTTGCCTAACACACCCGCATAAACTCGCTCAGCGTAGTCTGGCGTTAACTGAACCATCTCCCACCTCCTTGTACAGATTCCTCGACAGCGTATGGATTTTAATGCAGCTGACGCAATTGCGGCGCAACAGATTTCCCCCAATTTTGACTGCACTTTTGCAGCGCGCAAGGCTTTTCACGAGCAGCCCAGGACTTGCCCTTGCAACAGTGCGATGCCACGCGAGTCAAATGTTCACGCAGTTTATGGGTGAACTAATAAAAACAAGCGTTGACCCATTGCGACAGAGCTTTATACGCTGATTCAAGCAACGTCGGGGGCGGTCATGAGCAATTCAAGACGGGCGAACGCTCTGCCTTTCCTTCGCAGAGGCCCCGTACACAGTAACAAAACAGACAACTCCGTCGCAGCACAGGGTTTCGTCGCTATTGCGATGATTTTCGCGCGTACCTGGCCGTTCCTTAAACCCTACATCCTCGGCTACTGGCGCGAGCTCACATTCTCCCGAGACAAAACTACACCCGCTGGAGCTACCACAGACACCGGTTTGGATGGGTCAGCAACCGAGTCGAACACCCAGCACCATGCAGACGGGTCCCAATGGAGTTTTAAGCATATACCGCCGCTCGCCACTTTAGCCGCCGCGCTTGGCCCAATCACAGGCGTGCTGCCCTACAACGAAAGTTGGTTATACGATTTTTTACTGTTCGCCACATTTACCATGGCAGCGTTGTCGTGGTGCCTGCTCTTTGCCAAGAAGAAATTCTATGTCGTGCTCTCGACAAGCCTTTTTATTACGGGAGCCGTAGCATTTTTATTTGCAGTATTTGTCGTCGACGGCCTCCTCGACAACGTCTATATCGCGATCACGTGCGCCCTGAGCGCAGGTATCTGGATGTTCCAATACCAGTTTAAAGAAGGCAGGTTGCGCTTTAGAGTGCGCCTTGGAAGTCACCTGATCTATTACTTCGTCGGCGTATGGGCCTCAACTCTACTGCTGATTTTAATTTCCTTGTTTTCTGTCGATGTGGTCAGCCAATCAATTCTTCAAGCCAAACCGCTGACGCCATTTATTGCGGATTTAATCGCCGACCCGGAACTTGCAGGCACGCCTATAGAAGCCGCGGAGGCCGCAACAAGCGCGACCCCTGCGAATGCGAATGTAGAACTCGCGCCCCTCACAGAAGAGCAGCGGCACAGCTTAAAATGGGTTTACGCCGTGTTTTTGGTACTCGGCTGGCTCGCCCAGCTACCGCTTGGTTTCGCGCTACCGTATTACTACATCTACATCATGCAACGGGTGAATCAGGACTTACGCATTGCTCTCGTCGGCCGCTGGCATCAGTTATCGATGCGCTATCACAGCAACCATCGAGTTGGCGATTCGGTGTACCGGATTTATCAAGACAGTTCCCAAGTCACTGCAGTCATTGGTGAGATTACCCAAGCATTGCAGGTCTTGATCACATACTTTACCGGCATCATTTTTCTGTTTGCGCTGGATCCAATTTTGGGGCTCATGGCGCTGTCGATTATCGTCGGCACCTTGATCTGGGCGCGTTGGTTTTCGCCGCGCATGCGCGTCAATTCGTTAAGCAGCCGCCAAGCTAATTCAGATTTCACGTCACGGGTACAGGAAACATTCGCAAGCACTCGGCTTATCAAGGCCTTTAACACCGAGGCAAAAGAACAAGCACGTTTCGAGGCAGATTCTATTAACGCCTTTAATGCGTCCTACCGCGTTCGCTCGTTAATGGCAGTTATTGGCATTGTCACGTTCACGATCGCAGCGGGGGCTCTCCTGTACGGGCAATACCTTACCGCCATCTGGGCTTTTGGCGAGCGCGAAACCTACGCCAGCGTGTTGGTGGGACTCGTAGGCCTGAGCTTTTTACGCTGGAATCTTTCTGCCTATCAGTCCGCTCAGGAATATTTAGGCGCCTCTAGCGTTTCAATTCGAGATTTAGTCGACCGTTGGACCCGCGCGCAAGACATCGCCATGGGCCTGAATAGAGTATTTGACATTCTCGACATCGAACCTGACGTTAAATCTAAGCCAGACGCGCCGGCGCTCAAAGAATTTCGTCAGGAGCTTCGATTTAACAACGTCAGCTTTGCTTACGAAGCCGAACGACCGGTTCTAAAGGACATTAGTTTCAGCGTAGCGCCAGGCACCATAACTGCAATTGTCGGGCCCACCGGTTCTGGCAAAACCAGTTTGATGAGTTTGATTTCGCGGCTCTTTGATCCTGACTCTGGCTCAGTATCAATTGACGGCGTGGACTTAAGAGACCTAGACCTGGAAAGTCTGCGCGCAAGCGTCTCAGTCGCTTTGCAGGAAAATGTCCTCTTCGGTCTGTCATTGCGCGACAACATCCGCTACGCGCTACCCGATGCAACCGACGAACAACTCATGGAGGCCGTTAGAGTGGCTTGCGTCGAGGATTATATTGCAAGCTTGCCCAACGGATTGGACACGGTACTAAGTGACCGCGGTGGCAAGCTATCCACCGGCCAACGCCAACGCCTTTCTATTGCCCGAGCACTGGTGAAGGGCGCACCGATCCTGATTCTCGACGAGCCCACCGCAGCCCTCGACGCGGCAACAGAGCACCGCGTTCTTCAGCGACTGGCGCAATGGTCGCAGCAGCGCGCAGTATTTTTAATCACACATCGCATATCCACCATTCAACAAGCCGATACAATTTTGTATATCGATCAGGGCAAACTGCTCGAGCACGGTTCTCATGCAGAATTAATGGCGATCAACGGCGGCCTCTACCGAGCTTTTGTTGAAACCGAAGCAAGGCTGTCGCAGCGAACATTAAACGAGCAGCACCAATGAGCAGCGCGCCACCCACAAAACAACAAGACGATCCGGAGATCTCGTTTCGGCAAACAATGCAGGTCTTTGCCAAACTGATTTCCTATCTGAGCCTGTTTAAAGCCCGTATCTTCACAAAGCTGGGGTTTATTACCTTTGAGCACGTGCTGCGGATTCTACTGTTGCCTTGGCCGCTAAAAATCATTGTCGACCACGTAATTCTAGGTGAGCCCATTGCCGCAGATGGCAGCGGATTTCCAGACTATATGGAACCTATATTGGTTTTCCTGGCAGATAAGACATCTCAAGAAATCATGTCTTGGATCTTGGTGGTCGGCATCATGATGGTGATTTTAATGGGCATGACGCCGAATCGGGGCACAGGGAGAAATGCAACCGGGCGCTATACCGGCGCTGCAGCCGGATCATTGGGAGCCGCGTCTGCTGAACTTGCACAAGGTCACGATACCGCTACCCAGACAGAAAACGCGTCCAATGCGGCGTACAGCGAAATGGGCGGATTATTAGGCATTCTTGATTTTAATATTCATATGCGTCTTTCCCAATCCTTGAACCACTTACTGCGTTCCGAACTCGCAGATCATATTAAATCATTACCCATGACGACCCTCGATGACCGGCGCATTGGCGACAGCGTCTATCGCGTAATCTATGACACGACCAGCGCATCAGGCATTTATGGAGAATTAACTCTGGGGCTTTACGGCGGGCTGCTAATGGTCGCACTGACCCTTTACGTCATGTTCACGAGCTTCGGTAGCGCGCCAGAAGTGATTATCGTCGGCGTTTTGGTGGGGCCTTTGACCTTTCTGTTTGTCGTTCCTTTTGCTCGGCTAGCGCGCAACAAAAGTCAAGCCAGCCGAATCGCCGGATCCGAAACCACCAGTAACATCGAAGAGGGCATGGCTAACGTGCTCGCGGTCCAAAGTCTGGGCGGCAACAAACGCGAAAGCGAGCGGTTCGCCAAGGCCAGCAACGATTCCTTCCGCAAGTTCCGGGCCGAGGCGCTGGTGAAGTTACTCTTCGGCCACGCCGGTTCTTTGGCATTTCTTACCGGACAAATACTTTTCTTTTTAGTCATCGCTGGCTACGTCATCGACGGCACGTTTACCGCCGGTGACTATTTCGTGCTGTTCTACTACTTCTTTGTGCTCAGTGCCGTTTTTTATTCCTTCGGATTTCTCTACACCGATCTGCAGGTATTAATCGCCGGCCTAGCCAGAGTGTTTAATCTGTTCGACCTGCCAAGCGAACGATTTGAAGACGGGATTAACATTCCTGAAATTCGCCACGGCATAAAGATGCGCAACGTTCGCTTGACCTACCCTGATGGCCGGATTGCTCTAAAGGACATTAATTTTGATGCAAGAGTGGGAGAAATCGTAGCTCTGGTCGGGCCAACCGGCGCAGGCAAAACCAGTCTCGCCTATCTGATACCGAATTTTCTAACGGCCACTTCCGGCACTGTATCCGTCGACGATGTCGACGTGAAAGATATCTCCGTCCCAAGCCTGAGACAACAAGTAGCCTATGTTTTTCAGGAAACCCAACTGTTTTCTGATTCCATCGCAGACAACATCCGGTACGGCAACCCTAATGCGTCTATCAAAGAGATACATGCCGTGGCGCAAACTGCAGGGGCCCACGATTTCATTATGGCGCTGCCGGACGGCTACGATACGAATCTTGGCACCATTACCAGCAAACTATCTGTGGGTCAGAAGCAACGCATCTCTATTGCCCGAGGCCTATTAAAAGAATCGAAAATACTGATTCTCGACGAACCGACATCAGCCCTCGATCCAGAAACCGAGTCTTACCTTATCGACGCCTTACATGCGGCGGCAAAAGAAAAGTTGGTCGTCATCATTGCACACAGACTCTCGACCATCACTCACGCAGACAAAATTTATTTTTTAGAAGAGGGTCAGATCTTAGAGTCAGGCTCACATGAGGAACTCTTAGCAATCGAACAGGGGCGATACCGCCACTATGTTCAATTGCAGGCAGGACGGAATTAATAATGAACGAAAATATGCGATTCGGCTTTTGGCCTAATCCACGTAGCGACTACGAATCCACAAAGATTCTAGCCCAACACGCAGAGGCGACCGGCTGGGACGGCATTTGGCTTGCCGACCATTTTTTACCGGATGAAGATGCATTGATACCCGTGCACGAAAGCTGGATAACAATGGCAGCTCTCGCACGCGACGTTCCCCGCGTGCGTCTTGGCACCCTCGTGGCCGGCAACACCTATCGCCACCCAGCGGTTCTCGCCAACATGGTTGCTACCTTGGACAACCTCGCAGGCGGACGCGTGGTGCTCGGGCTTGGCGCGGGCTGGCAACAAAACGAGCATGACGCCTATGGGATCGATTACGGCACCGTCGGTTCGCGCCTAGACAGGCTGGAAGAGGCCTGCCAAGTGATCAATGGATTATTTAACAACGACCATTTCAACTTTACCGGTCAGCATTACCAGCTCAAGAACGCGCCGCTAGAACCCAAACCCCTGCAGGCCAAGATACCCCTCATGATTGGCGGCGGCGGAGAAAAGCGCACCTTGAAAATAGCCGCCCAATTCGCCGACGAATGGAATGTTTGGGGGGACGTGGAAATTATGCGCCATAAAATGGCCATACTCGACCAACACTGCGAATCTGTGGGGCGCGATCCAAAGATCATCGAGCGTTCTGCGGTCGCGCTATTGTTTCTCAGCGATAATGAAAAATACCTGAAAAAAATACGCGCAGCAGAAATCGGCTCGCCCGCCATAATTGGTAACGTGAACGAAGTCATCGAGGTCGTTGCCACATTAAAAGAGATCGGGGTTAAAGAGTTGATTATTCCGGACTTTACCCTCGGGACCCTGATCGGTGCAGACACGGTTAAACAAGACTTAATGGAAAAGTTTATAACCGAGGTTGCCGCCGTCGCCAAATAAAGGCCCACAGACATTCACACCTAATACGCTGGAGCACAGAAATGGACAAGCCACACAAAGACCAAGTCGTAATTATCACTGGAGGCGCCGGCGGTATCGGCAGCCGTATGGCCAACACATTTGCAAATCATGATGCTCGAGTAGTTATTGCGGGAAGGGATAAAGGCAAGCTGGACAAAATCGCTGACGCAATCACTGGTAATGGGAAGACCTGTCTTGCATTGACCTGCGATGTAACCGATCCCGTTCAGGTCGAGAAACTGGTCGCGGATACGGTAGAGCAATTCGGTCGAATTGATGTCTTGGTGAATAACGCGGGGGGCGCGATGTTTGTAAAGCCACCAGAAAAATTGCGCCCAGAGCAGTGGCGAGCAGCCATCGATCTAAACCTTAACAGCGTATTTTATTGCAGCGCAGCCGCAGGCGAGAGAATGATTGACCAGAATAGCGGCCACATAATCAACATTTCATCGGTTGCCGGCATAAAAAATTCTCCGGCGTTCGTCCACTACGGGGCCGCTAAAGCAGGGGTGATCAATTTAACAAAGTCGATGGCAGTGTGTTGGGGTGCGCATAACATCAACGTCAACTGCATCGCCCCCGGGCTAACAGCAACCGAGGGTGTGGCCCAGTGGCTGCCCGCAAAAACCAGAGAAGACGGCTCACCGGTTCCGCCGCTCGAATATCCACCAGATCCACAAAATGTTGCAGATCTAACCCTTTTTCTAGCTTCACCGGGAAGCGCAAGAATAAGTGGTGAAATTCTCCCGATCCGAGCCCTTAACGAAATCGTTTAGGGCAAACGCAACACCCGTTCAAGCGATGCTGGCATAGGCAAAATCAACTAAGCGTACCTTTTCGCTCGCGAGCGCTTCGATCGTCGCAAAACCTGGGCGCTCGCTTGCCACCGCTGTCGCCGTCAATTACGCGGGCTCAGCCAATTCTTTAAAAGCGAGCAACATTTATCTTACAAAATTGGCGGTAACAGATAAGCATCGAGCACACCCATAGGTCCGAGTACTCGGTCCACCGCGGCACGATCCGCAGCCGACAGCCCTTCGATTTCATTGCGAATATGGGCCCGCGATACCTCACTGTATTTAAGTGAACGCATCCGCACCATGCCCTCACCAAGGTCTATTTCACACCATTTCTCACCCGCAGCTAACGCCTCCCGCGACACCACCAGGAACTGGTGATAAGTGTGACGCATATGCTCGAATAACGGTTCTAGTGTTGCGGGTAATTCGTCATTCGCAAGATATCCACCGTCGTCTGAACGCGCCTGAAAAACCCGCTCCATGGCGTCCAACAGGCGTGGCGCACTTGCTTCGACCCAAGCTCTAGGCTCCGGATCAGCCGCCATATGCGCCTTAAAGAGTCCCGCAAAGGTAAAGTCACCAAGACTCGCCCGATCACCAAGCAAAAATTGATGTTGCTGATAGTGGGCGTCAACATGCGTCATCAGTGACTGAAAATCCGCTTTAACCGCCGCAGCCTGATCGGGCCCACAGCCACGGTTGGCGCAGGCGCGCAGGCCAAAATTATCACGCACTGCAGTGATGGTTTGCACGGCGGTCGCCTGCTCTTCGGCCGTTAAGCCCTCACTGACAAATTTACCGATGGCATTGGCGTAGAAGCCCAAGGCGACATGCTCAATGTTGTGGGGGTAACACCAGCGAGAGCTGATGGCATAACGCCCAAACCATTCGTCCGACCAGTCTTCAAGTAGGTGCGCTGCAATTCGCTGCACCGGTGTGGCCGGCACGATCTGCCGCTGTGGATATTTGGCGTCAAGCATCAACCCAATCGGTGTGGTGTCATGAACAAACCAGCCCTCTGGCGTTTGCAATCCCGGAATAAAATGCGTGCCCAAGCGATTTTCAACGTCGGCACGAGCGTCTTCAGTTTTTAAACAAAACTCGTAATCAACATCCAGATAATTGAGCATCGCCTGCAGTTTGCGAGTAAAAAGACTGTGCTCACTACCCCATAACTTATAGCTTCCATCGAACATTCACTTAACCCCTCTAAATTGCTCCGGGTGAGCCGGGCTGGCCTACAAAACGGTCATAAAAATCAGCGTAGCTGTTAAACGTGAAGTCCAGCGCCGCATTGCTGATGTCAGAATCTGCCGCGATTATGTCAAAAGCGTGAAAACAATCTTCAAACTCTTGGTAGCGCACTTCAATACCCGCGTCTTCAAGTGACCGCACATACCATTGAGTTTCCCGATAAAATGGCTCAAGCGTACCGACAAATGTAATCGTTGGTGGAAACCCAGCATGGTTATCGTTTCGCGCAGGTGCCGCATAAGCAGGGATCGCGGTTTCGCTTTGCCGCAGGCCTGCTAAGTAAGCCCCCCAGCCAATGCCGTTGGTCAGCGTATTCCAAACCGGTACGTCGATATCGCGCTCAACATCTTGCGGCTGCTCGTCATCAATCATCGGATAAATAGGCATCTGAAAAGCGACGTTTACGTCCTGCGTGTCTCGCGCCTTTAGCGTTACCGCTGCAGCGAGGCCGCCCCCAGCGCTATGTCCAGCCACCATAACCCCATCCGAATGTGCACCCAATTGTGCAGCATTTTGTACCGCCCACAGCAGAGTGTCGTAGCAGTCATTAAAGCCTGCCGGGTAGGGTTCGGTGTACGCCTTACGATAATCGGGTGCAACCACGACGCAGGGCCTCGTATTGATGAATCGTTCAATCAGCTCAGCAGACATTTCAGGATTACCCAATATGTAGCCGCCGCCGTGCAAGTAAAGCAACACTGGCAACGATCCCCCTTGCTGCTCAGGTTTATAGACTCGAGCACGAATCTGCCAACGCCCATCGCTACTGGGAATATACACTTCGTCACACCCCAAACCTGGTCGGTCCCTGCCCGCCGAAAACCGGCTGAGCAGCTTATTCGCCAGCTTTGTCAGCCACTTGTACTTAAATAATGTCTCAAAGCGGCGAACGCGGTTAAAGTGCGGCTGCAAGTCAACATGCACCATGGAGCGAGTCACTTTCATAGCGTTAGTCCTGTTTATTGCCTGTGGTCGAGCGCCAATACAGCCGACGGCACCACCGACACTCGCCAACAATTTTTTTCACCAACCCAGCGTCCCCGGATCCCCCTTAAAAGGCCCGACCACCTCTGGCGTGATCCAGCCACCGTAGAAATCACCTTGTTGGGCTGCAACCTTTATCCCGTCAACATAACAGTCGACTAACGAAGCATAGAACGAGTACCAGCCATCGATGCGCGAAAATCGATCCGACGGATTATCGTAACGCCACGCCAATCGCACATTCTGGTAAGAAAAATAGGTTGCGCGCCCCTTCCATTCGCAAAAACTTGAACCCTCGATAATTGTTAGTGGTTCCAATAAGGCCTCTGGTGCGAGATAAAATGTCGGCGGGCTGGCCGTTTCTAAGACTCGAATACTGCCGTCGCTGCGAGCAATCAGGGCACCTTCTTTGCTCCTTACTTCCACGCCTCGATTGTCCGGCATCAATGCCGGTGGCCGCGGATAGTCCCACACCGACTCCTGATCCGGCCCAGGAATCAGTGCAAAATCAGGCCGCTCTTTACCTTGGTATTTCCACATAAATCCAACTCTCTGATTAATCCTTTAACAACCAAAATTTCACCACGCATACTTTCAGAGTAGAGGGATCGGCTCGGCTTGTAACGCGCTTTTCACACTAAACCAACCGTCACCCGAGGACTATTAATTCGACCAAGATGATGACCGAGCTTTGTGGCTCAATATTGGGGAAATGAATATCTTGTTTGGACGCATCCTTCTCGGCGCTTCCGCGCTGATCTTTATCGCTTACGGCGCCATATGCCTATATTCGCCTGCCATTCCCGCTGGCATAGCAGGATTCGAAATACTCAGCGGCGATGGTTTCGCCGAAGTCAGCGGCATGTATGGTGGCTTACAGACGGGTATCGGGCTGTTTTGCTTATTGGCTTTTTTCAAAAGCGACTATTATCGGTCTGGCCTCCTCGTTCTGGCGCTAACGATGGGAAGCTTAGCCACTGCCCGATTTGTCGCTCTATTATCCATCCAAGACCCCATCACCTTTTACTCCTATGGCGCGCTTGCTTTTGAGTGGGTAACCGCCGCTTTGGCATTAATCGCATTCATCAGGGCACCCCATGACCCAGCATGAATACATCTTTATTGCCGTTTCCATCATCCTCGGTCTGGCCATCACGCGCTTATTGCGCACCGCCGCGGCATTAATTCGCGCTAAAGAGCGGGTGGTCTTTCATTGGTCATCCGGTCTTTGGGCATTCAGTGTGATGCTCTACATTTTGCAACTTTGGTGGGTCGGTTGGGGCTTACGCGTAATCGAGGACTGGACGTTTCTTGATTTCATTATTTTGGTATTCGGCTCTTCGTGCATCTACGGGGCTGCTGAAATGGCGCTGACGAGTCCCGAGAGAAAGACCATGGACATGCTCCAAGAAAGCCAAAACATCGGGCGTCTCTCAGCACTTTCAATGCTTTTTTATTTTTTTGTCGGCCCTTATGTCAACATCATAATGCATAACACCGCGGCGTTACCGTCATTAGTTATACCGTCTTTGGGCGTCGGATTGATGGCCTTAGTCATCAGTCTGCCAAAACGTTTTCCACTTTGGTCTATGCTCTTTTTTATCTACTCCATCAGCATCATTCTGCTGACTGTCTAGCTTGCTTTAACTAGACAGGCGCGGCCTGCCCGGGAAGAACCGATTAGTGCGCTGCTGATAGTCCTGATAACCAGCGCGCTTTTGTTCTGAATAATATTCAGAGGGCACCGCGCCCGTGGTGTACACCAAGGTCTTGTACATCACTTTAGACGTGAACAGCAATCCAACACCCAGCATGCCCCAAATCGTCAGGCTCTCGCTTCCCTGCAGGGCAAGCCAAGATGGCACTGCAGCAATCACCATACCGTTCCATACCATCCACTCATAAAAATAATTCGGGTGTCGACAATAACGCCATAACCCAACATCGCATACCTGATTGTATTTACCTTGCCGTTTCATCGCGCGCAGAAAATTTACTTTCTGGACGTCCGCTAAAGATTCCAAGCACAGGGCCACAAGACTGACGCTGAGGCCGACCACTTCCAATAATGAAAACTGCTGACTGGGATTCGCTGCAAGCATAAAAATAGGTAGCGCTAAAAATGACGCATTGGCCAGGCCCTGCGCGATGGCATCGACCTGCAGCGCCAGTCCTTCGTGGTGCTTACCTTCTTCCTGCCAACGTATTCGCTGGTACTGATACCGAGGTAATTCTTTTTTCAGCAAGCCGAGGCGCCAAAAATTCAGCGCGCCTAGACCCATGCGCAGACCAACCCCCGCCAATAACAAACTGATCACGAGCGAGCGAAGCCAGTAGCCGTCGCTGAGTCCAAAAGCGAGCAAAGCCATGAGCACAAGACCCCACGGCCAGCCGATATCTACATAGCTCATTCTGCCAGTACGCCAAATCGGCACACACACCACCAGAGCAAAAAGGGCGAGTTGGACTAAACCGTTGACGAGCCCGATAACGGCAAAAGAATTCGAAACAAGGATAACCGCCCAACCAATTAAGAATGGATACAACGGTTGAAAGTAATTCAATTCAATCTCCAACACATAAAAATGGCCGCCAGCCATCCCAGAGTGAGTACAACCCAAGTACCCTAGGATTTCGTTGAACAAAGCTGATCCCTGACACGAGAATCGCGAATCACCAGCAAATTCTTAATAAGAAATCCGCTGCGATACACCCACCAGCAAGTGATTTATAAACGCATCACCCGACCATACGCCCAAGATGCCCTCTCACCATGTTCGGTCTGGCTGGCGATAGAAAAGACCTTACCGCAACTTCATGCCTGAGCGAGCTGCGCGGGCGCAAGACGCCGGAGTTGCTCAACCACTTCAGCACCCAAGGCTACTTCCTCTTCGGCATGTTCAGCACAAATCTTTAGGTTAAACAGCCGGCAACCAGACTCGATATACGGTGCCAATTGCTCAGCAACCTCAGCCGGCGTTCCCGATGGTGTATAGCGCTCAAATTTTTCAAAAGGGATGTGGTAAAAGCTTTCCATACCCGTTTTAACCGCATCATAGGCTTTCTTCGAGTTCTTCAGATCTACGCCGACCCATGGCTGATAGCCATGACACCAAGCTACATCGTGACGCCCCAATGCACTGGCTTCGCTGTGTACTATCTCAACCGCCTCAGCAAACCTGCGAGCCGAGCACCATACACCGATCCAACCCTCGCTGAATTTAGCCGCTCGAGTGAGCGCCGCATCTGACCGTCCGCCTACTAATACTGGAATCGGAATACGCGGCGTGGGTTTTATTACCGCGTCAGTGACGGCAAATTCACGACCTGCAAAAGTCACCGAGTCGCCATTAAGCACCCCTTTGATAATTTCCAAAGATTCATTCGCTCGGACTCCACGGCGGCGGGGATCAACCCCGCAGACTTCTGACTCGTGCCGATCTTCGCCGCCGATTCCCACGCCAAAAATCATGCGTCCCGGAGCAATCCTTGCCATGCTTGCCAGTTGCCGAGCCACCGGAAGTGGATGCCGCAGTGGCAGCAGGTAAATGCTGATCATTACACCAATGTCTGGATTCAATTGAGAAAGCGCTGCCACCTCGACGAAGCCATCGGTACCAGAACCATTACGGAAAGACACATGATCGGCCATAAACACGTGATCAAAGCCAGAATTTACAATACCGGCAAGGGTTTGCTGCCGCGCCTGCCAGTCTAATGCCCAGAGATTACTCGGCGTTGCGAGACCAAATTTGAGTTCCATAGCGCCCCTTAATTAGGTTCGTTTACTGCTCACCACTAAACGTTTATAAACCAAAAGCCTTATCATCGAGTCCAAGCATAACCCGCCCAGCCAACTCCATTACCGGCTCGCCCACCATCATGTGTTGCGACGCCACATGAACATCGCGAAAGTGGCGCTGTAAGCACGACGTCTCATATACCGAAGTGCCGCCCAGGAGTGTGTACATACGATCAATGACATCGATCGACGTGTTCACCGCATGCACTGTCGCGGTACGCATCTGGCGCCGGTCTTCCAAGGAGCCGGGCGCCAGTTGGGCATGCTGCCAACCTTGGCGAATGGTCTCGTAGAAAAGCGATCTGGCAGCGCGCAACGCCGTATCGGCTGCGGCGACATCGATATGCAAGGACGGCCGCAACGACAACGCGCGACGGCTACCTTGGGGTGTTTTCTTTTTCGACTCGTTAAGTACTTCAGTAATGCTGGCTTGAGCCATACCCAGACAGATCGCACCAATCGGTATACCCAGTAACGCAAATTTCGGGAATCGGTAGATCGGCAGTCGGGCGTGAATCGAATCTTCCACGTCACCGGCCATGCGCTCGGCGGGCACCCAAACATCTTCAGCAATATAATCACTAGAACCCGAGCCTCGCAGACCCGATACGTGCCAGTTGTCTTGGATATCTATTTCTTCTGGCCGAAAGAACACCCGAGTCAGCGGTGCCGCGCGCTGCACCGGCTCATCTGCCTGATCAACTTCATGGATGCCACCAGAAATCCACCGCGCATTACGGCACCCCGATCCCCAGCGCCAGTGGCCATTGATCCGGTACCCTGCAACACCATCGCGCGATTCAGCGCGCGCCGTGCCGCTGTCGGCGAAGACACCACTGGTAATAACGTTGGGATTTGCCAGCATTTTCTTCAATTGAGACGGCGGCAACGTGCCAAATAAGTATTGCGATGTGGCGCCGATAAAGACACACCACGCAGTAGAGCCATTGGCCATGGCAAGAGTTTCACAGATCTCGCAAAACGTGTCAGGAGAGGTCCCCAGCCCCCCTAAACGTTCGGGCACAACTAAACGATAAAAACCCAGTGTGGCCAATTTTTCGGCCAAATCTTGGGGCAATTGGCGCAACTGATCGATTTCGCCGCTGCGCCGCTCAAGCTCTGCCTGTAACTGTTGCGCATGACCGATAAGTTCCGCGTCTGGTGCTATTGCCGAAGCTTGCATAAGGCCCTCCAAACCAATTGCGCCGTGCAGAAAAATCCGGCGCGCTACAACGACTGAGGAGCATGCCAGAACCTATCGAAACATCAAATTGCCTAAGACAGATTCCGCATAAATTGCCCTAGTTCTGAGCCAATCCCATGCGCTCGCGACCGATCGCCCCAGTTGGTAATCCCGACTCGCCAACTTAGCTTGCTGCTGCAGATAAACGACCAAGCACAAAATAAGCAAAAGCGAATTCACAATCTGGCAGACGCGCCGGCTTGGCAATTCAGCCCCTTAGTTCGAGCATGACGTCTATACGCGGCTCAAAACAGGAGGCTGGCTCGGCCGGCCGCAGATCACGCCGAGATAATGCTTTCAATTTTATCTTGCGCTGCCTCAATCAATTTGGGCAGGTGGTAAGTCGGAAACAAGTCAGGCGATGCATCATAGTCGCGCAGCAACAGCTTAGTCAGATTCGACTTATGCGCCTCGGTCGCTCCGTCCTGAATACCCATCTGAGGCGCAGCCATCCACATATCCGCTAAAGGCGTTTCGTTCGACATTCCTAGTGCACCGTGCAGATGAATCGCTCGATATACGATGTCATGGTTGAGCTTTGCAGCGGTAATCTTGATTGAAGCAATATGCTTTCTAATTTCTCGGCTATAGGCTTGAGTTTTGTCGATCAACCAAGCCGTATAAAGAACGTGCAGCCTAAATTGCGTTAACTCGACGTATGAGTCGGCTATATCCTGCTGGACCATCTGCAGTTCACTCAGCAATTGCCCCTTGGATTTTCGACTTAGGGCACGCTCGCACATCATGTCCAGAGCCTTGGTACAGGTGCCAACCGCTCGCATCGCATGATGCACGCGCCCACCGCTCAATCGGGTCTGAGAACCCAC
>ERZ802831.73-NODE-73-length-46160-cov-13.8768_pt1 | contig 46160 bp, 41 predicted proteins | sample MGYA00345655_ERZ802831 | MGnify/ENA primary metagenome ERZ802831 (study PRJEB30503, sample SAMEA104212376) | marine metagenome | biome: Westerlies Biome; feature: [SRF] surface water layer (ENVO:00010504) within the epipelagic zone...; material: water (ENVO:00002006)...
GGCTTTTCTTTAATTTTTACTTTTAATTCAGAGAGCTTGCCAACCGCACGGCATAATTGCAATTGGTCATGCTCAATTGAAGCAATGCCAGAGCTATCATAGCCACGATATTCTAAGCGTTCGAGAGAGCCTAAAATGATTTCCTGACATGCTTCATTTCCAACATATCCAACAATACCACACATGTCATTTTATCCTATCAAGTGCGCCTAGATCCCTAAACCTTATTATCACATAAATCATAAATTAAACACAGTGATATTCCTTTGATGCTGAACCAATTATTCGGTATAACTAGGATATGAGTTTCACTGCGATAATACTTGCTGCCGGTAAGGGTAGCCGGATGAAGTCATCCCTTTCTAAGCCGCTTCATAAAGTAGCAGGGTTTGAGATGATTTCTTGGGTCATAGATGCTGCAAGGAGTGCGGGTGCTGAGCCTATTATTCCGGTTATTAGCGATGATACGCCAGACCTAGCCTCGTTTCTGTCAGGCTACAGCATCGCCATTCAGAAAAACCAGAACGGCACCGCAGACGCGGTAATGGCTGCCCTGCCCCATATTAAAAATAGAGATCAACCAATCCTTGTTTTATATGCTGACACTCCTTTTATCAATAAGGATATTATGTGTGAATTACTGGATAACATTAAATCTGGCTCTGATATCTGTGTGTTAGGATTTAATGCTGAGAACCCATCTGGATATGGCAGACTAGTCACTTCTAGCACTGGAAGCCTTGATGCTATCATTGAAGATAGCGAAGCTAGCGCATCGCAAAAGATGATAACAAATGTGAATGCTGGCATTATGGCATTTAATGGCTCTATAATCGAAGAGACTATCCAGAAGATAACGCCTTCGAATTCTAAGCAAGAATATTTTCTCACCGACATAGTCTCTGTTGGCTCTAAAAATAATTTGAGCGTGGATTATATTTTAACAGATAAAGAACATGTAATTGGCATTAATAATCTGGCGCAATTAGCGATTGCTGAGTCTGTAGCACAGAATAATTTACGCAGAAAAGCGATGCTTTCCGGTGTTACCATGATTGCCCCTGAAACAGTATTTTTACAAAAGGATACAATTTTTGGGCAGGACGTTATTATCGAGCCTAATGTTGTAATCGCAGGCGGCGTTTCAATAGCCAGCAATTGTCATATTAAGTCATTCTGCCATCTTGAGAAATGCTCTATTGGAGAGGGCAATATAATCGGGCCATTTGCGCGCATAAGGCCTGATACAATCACCAGCCAGAATGTAAAAATTGGAAATTTTGTAGAAGTTAAAAAATCAACTCTTGGCGACGGCGCTAAGGTCAATCATCTCAGCTATATAGGGGATACACAAATTGGGGATAATGCGAATATCGGTGCAGGCACGATTACCTGTAATTATGACGGATATCGCAAATATAAAACCAAAATAGGCAACGGCGCTTTTATCGGCTCTAATACAGCGCTGGTCGCCCCTGTAACTATCGGTGATAACGCTATTATAGGTGCGGGTTCAACCATCACGCAAGACGTACCAAATGATGGATTAAGCCTTTCCAGAAGCAAGCAAACTATCATTCCATCAGGCGCTGAAAAGGTTCGCAATAAACGCACATAAAGCCGTACTTTACACCGCCAATAGCTGGTTTTCCGGCTCCAGCTACTTCTCCAAACCGCCCGTTTGAATAAAATCTTCATCAATATTTGGCAGTGACTGACCTAACATAGCCCTCTCAAATGCTTGCAATCTCTTAAAGATAGACAGCAATTCGATAATGGTTGTCCAGCTATTAACCAAATACTGGAATGAGCTAGATACTTGTGTAAACGCAGTTAAGATCTGTTGCATCACACCATAGGTAAAGGCTCCGACCGCAATAGAAGGTATTAATATGAAATAGGCAAATATATTATCTGCCTGAATATATAATCCGCGAAAGACGTTGAAATACATATAGTGAAAATAAAGCCTAAAATAATTACGCCTTACATTTGAAAATAATTCTTTAATTGTTGGCGGAGTGGCTCTTGTTTCGTCATCTTCTCCATATACAAGCTCTTTTCGAAAGGCTGCTTCAACACGCTGATTACGGAATTCTAGCCCTGGTAATTTTATGCCGACAACTGCCAATAAAATAGTTCCAAATAACGACCAGAAGATAGCGGCAAACATTAATGGGTAGGGAATTACCCCAATAATCGGCAATTCAGAGACATAAGATGACAGGCTTAGCAATAATGGAAGGAACGCAAATAACGTCATAATGGAATCTACTATGGAAACACCAAGACTCTCCATGATACCTGCAAACCGCATGGTATCTTCTTGGATTCGCTGGGAAGCGCCCTCAATATGTCGCACGCGGCTCCATTGACTAAAATAATAATTATTCATGGCGGTGCGCCAGCGAAATATATAATGGCTTACAAAAAACCGCGTTGCTACATATATCACCATCCATAATAACGCTATTTGTGCAAATATGACTAATAAGGCCATCAGCTCGGACGCGGGAACGTTCTTTTCTGGATCCAGCGCTGCTATGATATTATCAAAAAATGGCCTGCGCCAATAGTTTAACGCAACCGATACCTGAACAGAAAAATAAGTTGAGAATAAAATAAGCTGGGAGCCAACAATTGACCAAAGCTGCCAGCTATGCGGCGACCAAATAAACCAGAAACCTGCAAATAATGCATTTGCTATGAAATAAAATATATAAAACCACTGAAATTCTGGAGTTACGAAAAACCCAAGCCCAATAACAGCTTCTCTATCTTCAATTATGTCAAAACCGAATATTTGACCAAGCTGTGTTCCATAGCCATACCAAAAAACCACTAATAAGGCCGTCCAGATAATTGCACTTAGAAAAAAGAGTGCTGGTCTTGGAAAAAAAGAACCGAGCATTTAAATCACCACTTTCTGTAATTTCACCGAGTTTATAATTTAGTTTTGTTTATGTCATAAAAACTATGACCAATTTAACTAATTTCAAGATCTTCTTTCTGGCTGTTTTGCGACAAGTTCATTGAGATACCTAAAATTACGAATACGGTAAGCAATGCGGTCCCTCCATATGAAAGCAATGGCAGAGGCGCACCCACTACTGGCAATGCCCCTGTTACCATCGCAATATTCACAAACACATATAAAAAAATAACCATCGCTAATCCGCTAGCAACAAGTCTGCTAAATCTATTCTTTGCTTTTAGACCAATTCCTGTGATTGAGATAATGATTAGGAAATAAACAAAAATAATGGCACTATTTCCAATAAATCCGAATTCTTCCCCAATCAGTGTGAACACAAAATCTGTTTGTTTTTCAGGCAGATAGTCAAGCTGGGATTGAGAGCCTTGTAGAAATCCTTTCCCAAATAGCCCGCCAGATCCAAGTGCAATTTTTGATTGGGTAATCTGCCAGCCTGCACCTAAAACATCTTTTTCAGGATTAAGGAATGTCAATAGACGCGATTTTTGATAATCATAAAGCTGGCTCCAGATTATTGGGATACATGCAGCAACCACCGCGATCCCAAGTAACACATATCGTTTGGGCAAACCACTTACAAAAATAACCGCTAAACCAGCGACAAATATCATTAATCCAGTCCCTAAATCTGGCTGCATCAAAACCAGCCCAGATGGAATAGCAGCTATTAATAGTGCTGGAATATAAATCAGAAACTTATCTATCTGATCAAAGGTTCTGAGGGATAAATATCGTGCTAATAAAAGAACAACAGCAATTTTTGCAGGCTCTGATGGTTGAAAATTCATAAACCCTAAATCAATCCATCTAGTAGCGCCTGCTCCCACACCAATAAATGGAAGCGCTATTAGAATAGCAACAAACCCAAGCCAGATGATAAAACTAGTTCTAAACAGCCAGTTTATGGGCAGAAACGCGATAAAAACAGCAAGCAGAAACCCAAGAGCAGAACGTATTAAATGTTGCTGCACAGAGGCAGTCCACACCCCGTCAGAGGCAGAATATAAAGCCATTGTGCCAATGATTACGAGTATAAATATACCCCCTACCATGATCCATGGAATGGCAAATAATCTTGAAGTCACGCTCATATAGATTGCCTATCCAGTGCGAATTTGAGGATATCACGCGCAATTGGCGCGGCCATAGAAGAGCCGCTACCACCATGTTCTACAATAACACTTATCGCATATTTAGGTTTTTCATAAGGCGCGTATGCTACAAATAAGGCATGGTCCCTATCCTTCCAGCGCCTGTCAGTATTATCTATAATACCTTCATCTCTCTCTGCTTTAGAGATTCTTTTGACTTGAACAGTACCTGTTTTTCCGGCCATCCCATAGCCCTTTAAATCATAGTTGCGCGCCGTACCTCTGCCCCCAGCAACAACACTTCTCATTGAGCGTTGAATTTCTTTTAGTACCGTGCCGCTAATATTTAAGGACTGAAACTCATCTGAGTTTTTCGCATGTTCAGATAAAAGCTTTGCTTTAACTGCCTTTCTGCCATTGCCTATTCGCGCCGCCATCACAGCAAGTTGGATTGGGGTGGTTAAGACAAACCCCTGACCTATTCCAGCAATCACTGTCTCTCCTGGTGTCCAGACAGTTCCTCGATTATTCTTCTTCCATTGCCGATTTGGAATTATTCCCAATTTCTCGCCTGGGATACCAACATCTGTGATAATGCCAAGACCCATTCGATTAGCCATATTTTGAATGCGGTCAATACCAGTCTTTAGTGCAATTTGATAAAAATATACATCACATGACTGCGCTATTGCCTGTCTTCCATTTACTTTTCCATGACCTTTTTCCTGCCAACAGTAGAAATTGCGATCCCCAAATTCAAAAAAGCCGTTACATATATAAGATGTATCAGATGAGATAACACCTGCCTCAAGTGCGGCTGCATAGACGGCCATTTTGAAAGTAGAACCTGGTGAATATAACCCAGCAACGACGCGGTTGAGTAAGGGCACCCTTGGATGGTCATTTATATTCTGCCATGCTCTATTTGATAATCTTCCCGCAAATAAATTTGGATCATACGCAGGTGAAGAAACCATCGCAACAACCCCGCCTGTTTCGACATCCATTAATACAACCGCGCCTGTTTCAGGTGGGACATATCTTGATTTGGAATCTTTTAATATCATGGTCTCGCCGATATTAATATGCGCCTTTAACGCGTCATTTTTAGTGATTGCTTCCTGAACGGCGCTATCAGATAATTCAACCTGTTCAGAGTTTCCTTGCTTGAGCCGGTCTACTGCATAGGATTGAATATCAATATCTATTGTAAGCTGACTATCACTTCCTTGTTTGGGAGTTCTATCTGATATAAATCTAACCGGCTTCCCGCGTGAATTCACCTCAATACGTTCCTCCCCCACAATGCCTCTGAGAGATTCATCTAGTGTTTTTTCAAGGCCCGCCTTGCCTGTTTTTAATCCAACTAATCGGCGTAAATTCCTATTTTGTTCTATCTCATTTGCGGTAATTCCAGAAACATAACCAGTCACGTGAGAGAGTAACTTGCCTTGAGGGTATATTCGATTAAAATTCTTTTGAAATAAGACCCCTTCTAATATAGCACTGCGAATAGCAAGATGAGATAACTCACGCTGGGTTAAATCTGATTTAATCGAAATTTCTAAGAAATCTGGCTGATTCTTAGCAATGTCAATAATGTCCTTAATTTCTTCTTGTGATAAACCAATTATCATATCAATATTTGATAAAAGCTTTTGCAAATTCTGTGCGCGCGCAGGAATTACGATTAGCTCAAAAACCTCTGAATTTCCGGCTAAAAGCCTGTTTTTAGAATCAAGTATTCTCCCTCGGGGTGCCATTACCAAGCGGTGATCAAATTGATTTTTATCCGATAATTTAAGATAAGCATCACTATGCAGAATTTGTAATTGATATAATCTGCCTACAAGAATTAGCCCGAAACTGATTTGCAAACCACCTACAAACAGCATTCGTCTAGAAATTTGATTAGCGACTTCTTGTATTTCTTTTCGTTTTTTTGCCATTGTTAGTGTTTGACCCTAATCATCTTGGTTTATAGGAGAGCCAAGAATGCTAAATATAAGATTCATAGTAACAAAGAAAATCGGAAACACCAAAATGGATACACCGATTTGAAATGCGAGCATCGACAGGTTTGGTATTGCAAAATAAAGGGATAAAAACACAAATAATCGGAATAACACCACACCAAAACAGATTAAACTGAAATTAGCCCAATGCGCTATAAAATCAGCTTGTTCATTTACAGCAACCCTGCGGCGGATAATTAAGGTAGCAATATAAAAAGCAGTTACTCTTACCCCAAGCATATCCCCGCCCATCAGCTCAAAGAGTAGCGCTATCAGCACAATCGATATAACAGGCATTAATTGGGGCCGTAATAATACAAGGGTAAATATATAGCATAGGCTTAGCATTGGGGCTGCACTAAAAAAAAACGGCCATTTAGCAAGCGCAATTTCAGTGAAAACAATAACAACGCCAACCCCAAATACTAGAAATTGCTTTGAGAAGTCAGCATAATTATTGTGAGTATTGGGCTTTGTCTGTGTGAGCATTATTGAAGGATCTCTCTTGAATTTAATCCCTCAAACAGACGCTCATTTTTTCTCTCAATCAAAGGGGAATAAAGGGAATTATTCTGCTCTGGATCAAGCATGAAATCGGTAGCTTCTTTTCTGGTGAGAATAGTGACAAATGATAGCTTTCTGAGTTCAACGGACGGTGTAACTAAAACCTGCTCTTTTGAGATAGAGGAGACCCTGCCAACCAGAATACCAGCTGGCAATAATCCGCCATGTCCAGAGGTTACAACCGCTTCATTATCAGATGGCTTGGATTCAGCTGGCAGAAAATCAAGCTCCAATGTGAGGCCATTTTTTCCAACCGCTAATCCAGGCCAAGAAGAATCACTTAGAATAACGGGAATACGCGCATTTACATCGCTTATTAATAGAACACGTGAGAAGTGCTTTCCGCTTGAGATAATATAGCCAACCAATCCTTCGGATGTAACAACGGCGCTTCCGCTTGGAATCTTGTAACCAGGCCCATGTTCCAGTATCATGCTATGGGTAAAGTTACCTCCGGGTACCACAATGACCCTTGCGGTGATTGCGCTCCAATCTGGCGGCACAACCGCGCCAAGAACAGATCTTAGCTGTCTGTTTTCAACCTCTAGCGATTCTGCTAATTGTTGCCATTTACGTAATCTTTCATTCTCAACGGCAAGTCTTTTTGCCTCTGTTCTTGAGGACGCAACCGTCTGCACACCTTCAAACAAGGTTTCTATGCTGTCAATTGGGACTGTTATAATGGAGTATAAGGGTGCAACAACCTCGACAATACCGCCGTGCATATAGCGCGCCGCTGTTACATCTGCTTTGCCAATTAAAATTAATAAAAATCCGACAGAGATAATCACTATTTGAGGAAGACGGTGATTAGGTTGTTTTCGTCTAATCTGCCTTAACCAGACCATGATTACTCAATTACGCTCCTATCAATACGTGCCGAAGTGTTTTTAGCTCTTCAAGGCATCTTCCAGTGCCAACAGCAACGCACGATAATGGCTCTTCGGCTATTGTAATTGGAAGTCCGGTTGCTTCTCTCAAAACAGCATCAATCTCCCGCAGTAAAGCACCACCGCCTGTAAGCACAATGCCCTTCTCCACAATATCAGCAGCAAGTTCAGGAGGGGCTTGCTCAAGCGCCATCTTCACACCCTCAACAATCTGTTTAACAGGGTCTGAAATTGCATCTGCAATTTGAGCTTCTGAAATTTGAATTTCTTTTGGCACACCATTTACCAAATCACGACCGCGAACTTCTACCTTAACGCCTGTGGATTTTTCAGGACGACGTGCTATGCCAATTGATTTTTTAATCCGTTCTGCTGTTGCCTCGCCTATCAGCAAGTTATGAGTTCGGCGCATATAAGCAATTATACTCTCATCAAGCTTATCACCGCCAACTCTAACAGAATGGGCGTACACAATATTTCCAAGTGATAAAATAGCCACTTCCGTAGTACCGCCACCAATATCAACCACCATAGAGCCAGAAGGTTCTGTAACAGGCAAATTTGCACCAATAGCTGCTGCCATTGGCTCTTCAATAAGAAACACGCGTCTTGCACCAGCAGCTTCTGCAGATTCCTGAATGGCGCGTCTTTCAACAGCAGTAGAACCAGAAGGAACGCAGATAATCATTTGCGGTCTTGCTATCGAATAACTGCCATGCACTTTGCGAATAAAGTGTTTTATCATTTCCTCGGCAATTTCAAAATCCGCAATAACACCATCTGCCATGGGCCTAATTGCTTGGATATTACCAGGTGTTTTACCAAGCATAACTTTGGCTTCTTCGCCAACAGATAGCACCTGGCTTTTACCTCTTACCATTGCCATCGCAACTACTGACGGCTCATCAAGAACAATCCCACGCCCTTTTACATATACAAGTGTGTTAGCAGTGCCAAGGTCGATACCAATGTCTGCCGACATAAAGCCAAAAAGGGAACCGAGCATCTATCAATGTCCTTTATAAAAAGAGTTTCATCTAACGATATTACAACGACATGTTCATTGACAATTTAACAAAAAAAAGTGTTTTACCACATTTACGGCCATTATCTTATTTAATTATCTTGTTATTTATCACAATCACTATCTGATTGTTGAACAATTAACGTCTATTAACCCAACCCAAAAAGGGGTGCTAGTATAACACCCCTGCCTGTCATTAATTTTTATCTTTATCAACCAGACGATTAGCACCAATCCAAGGCATCATTGCGCGAAGACGCCCACCCACCTGCTCAATTGCATGCTCTGAATTACGGCGGCGCGTTGCTTTGAAACTCGACTGATGCGCCTTATTCTCAAGCATCCAATCACGTGTAAATCTTCCTGATTGAATATCTTCAAGTACACGCTTCATCTCTGCCTTAGTCTCTGATGTAACGATTCTTGGACCGGTTACATATTCACCATATTCAGCTGTGTTGGATATTGAATAATTCATATTTGCAATGCCGCCCTCATAAATCAGGTCAACAATCAATTTTACTTCATGCAGACATTCAAAATAGGCCATCTCAGGCGCATATCCTGCTTCTGTTAAGGTCTCAAACCCAGCCCTGATAAGCTCCACTAATCCGCCACATAATACGGCCTGCTCACCAAATAAATCCGTTTCACATTCCTCTTGGAAAGTAGTCTCAATAATTCCAGAGCGGCCACCGCCAACCCCAGAGGCATAAGACAGACCAATATCATGGGCATTACCAGATGCATCTTGATGAATAGCAATAAGGCATGGCACTCCGCCGCCGCGCACATATTCACTTCTAACAGTATGCCCTGGGCCTTTCGGGGCAACCATAAAGACATCAACATCGCTTCTTGGTTCAATCAGATTAAAATGCACGTTTAAGCCATGTGCAAATGCAAGCGCAGCACCGGGGCGAATATTTTCAGCTATTTCACCTGAATAAATTTCAGCCTGCAGCTCATCTGGGGTCAGCATCATTATCACATCACCCCATGCAGCCGCCTGCGCAACTGACATTACGTTAAAGCCTGCAGCCTCTGCCTTTGCAGCGGAGCTAGACCCCTCACGAAGGGCAACCGTGACTTCTGTAATTCCGCTATCTTTTAGATTTGCTGCATGCGCATGACCTTGTGATCCGTATCCTACGATAACAACTTTCTTTGATTTTATCAGCCCTAGGTCGGCATCCTGATCATAATAAACGCGCATTTGTCTCTCCTTATTATATATTTAAAAACGATACTGATAGAAAATGGCAAATTAAAGGCCATCCCTAATAGCAGAACCACGATTTAATTAGGGCACTATAGTTTGAAATTATCAGTCCGCAAGATCAATTTTATTTCCACGGGTGATACCACAAATTCCAGTTCTTGCAACTTCTACTTTACCAAGAGATTCCATTAGGTCAACAAAGGCAGATACTTTGTCAGTTGCGCCTGTTACTTCAAATACAAAACTATTAAGAGAGCTGTCTAAAATACGCGCTCTAAAACTATCCGCAATACGAAGTGCCTCAATTCGGCTATCCCCCTTATTAACGATTTTTACCAACGCTAGCTCACGTTCTACATGCGCAGGCCCATTGCTGAGATCCTCTACCTTATGGACAGGGATTAGCCTTGATAATAGCTGTTGTATCAGGTTTATGACTTGAGGTGTTCCAGTTGTTACAACTGAAATTCTGGATGTTTTTTTCTTTTTATCCACAACTGAAACTGTCAGACTTTCAATATTGTAGCCACGACCAGAAAACAGCCCTACGACACGAGCAAGCACGCCTGGTTCGTCATCAACAAGCACGGATAAGGTGTGGCTTTCGATTTTTTGCGTATCTAACATCTGTTGTTATTCCTTTATCATGCTGTCAGTACATCTCGCAACGCTAATAAGGCACTCACAATAATTCATGCGCTGACAGCTATTCTTTAAACGAGAATCTTGCCAGACTCTGAAATAGCACCATCTTGGTCATCAGGCCCTAATATCATCTCATTATGAGCCGCTCCTGATGGTATCATTGGGAAGCAGTTTTCCTCTTTTTCAATCCGAATATCTGCAATAACAGGCCCATTTGTGTCAAGCATTTGGGTTATCACATCATCTAAGCCAGAGGCTGTCTCAGCCACAAGCCCTGTCATGCCAAAGGTATCAGCTAATTTAACAAAATCAGGCAGAGAAGAAGAATAGCTTTGAGAGTATCTCCCGCCATGAATAAGCTCTTGCCATTGGCGAACCATTCCTAACCATTCGTTATTCAATATAAATATCTTAACAGGCAGATCATACTGTGCGATCGTTGATAACTCCTGCATGTTCATCATGAATGAGCCCTCGCCTGAAACATCAATTACAAGCGAGTCAGGATGTGCAACCTGAACCCCCATAGCGGCTGGCAGGCCATATCCCATTGTGCCAAGTCCGCCAGATGTCATCCACCTATTTGGCTTATTAAAGCCAAAATATTGTGCGGCCCACATCTGATGCTGCCCTACTTCGGTTGTAACGTAAGTATCCCTATCTTTGGTCATCTGATACAGCCTCTCTAACGCGTATTGTGGCTTTATCACTTGACTAATCTGCTTGTATCCAAGGCATTTTTTTGAACGCCATTCAGTTATCTGCTGCCACCATTTTGCAAGTGGGGCCGCATTTGGCTCGAAAGATTGTGCCTTCATTTCTGCGATTAGAGCATCAAGTACAATTCCAGCATCGCCAATGATACCAACATCAACCTGAATATTTTTATTAATAGAAGAGGCATCAATATCAATATGAATTTTCTGAGACTGAGGTGAAAATTCAGATAATTTTCCAGTTACCCTATCATCAAACCTTGCGCCAATATTCAGCATCACATCACAATTATACATTGCCAAGTTAGCTTCATATGTTCCATGCATTCCAAGCATACCCAAAAAGTGACTATCTTCAGCAGGTAGCGCCCCAAGACCCATTAATGTAAGGGTTGTAGGCCAGCCTGTCATTTTAACAAGTTTTCCAAGCTTCTCAGATGCATCAGGCCCACTATTAATGAGACCGCCACCACCATAGATAATAGGTCTTTTTGCTTTTTTGAGAATCCGAACAGCCTCTTTTATCGATTTTGGATCAGGGTTTATCTGTGGGTAATATCTCTTTGTGGCTTCTTCGCGTATTTCTGGTGAATCAGAATAAGGCGCATCCAACATTAGAATATCTTTTGGCAAATCAATAAGCACAGGCCCTGGACGTCCTGTCCTAGCTACGTGAAATGCCTCTGATACGACAAGCTGTAGATCAGCTGATTTCGTTACAAGATAGTTATGTTTTGTGCATTGGCGCGTGATGCCAGTTGTATCTGCTTCCTGAAACGCATCTGTGCCCACAAGGTGGGTTGGCACCTGACCTGTTAAACACACAACAGGAACAGAATCCATAAGCGCATCTGTTAATCCAGTCACGGCATTTGTTGCACCAGGACCAGATGTTACAAGCACCACACCGACTTTTCCTGTTGAGCGTGCATAACCCTCAGCTGCATGCACTGCTGCCTGCTCATGTCGCACCAGAATATGTTTAATTCTGTTATTTTTAAATAACGCATCATAAATAGGTAAAACAGCACCACCAGGATAACCGAAAATCACCTCTACATTCTGATCTTCAAGACATTTAAGCAATAATTCTGCGCCTGGAATTTGCTGTATTTTATATTTTGGTTGTTTATATGCCATCTGGTACCAACACTTTATCTTATCATGATTTCATTTACAAACAGACATATAAGCCAATGTAATCAGCATAAAACACCTGTTAATCTGCCATATTCCTAAGATCGGGCTGAATGTTTGTCAACCCCTATCTGGGAATTAATGCAAAGATTTCTGAAATAATTCTTTTTGAATATTTCTCATTATTGGTGAATTCCGATATAAAATTATTCTTGAACCAGGTAAACTGGCGTTTTGCATAATGCCTTGTATCTTGAGCAATACTCTCAATCATCAAATCAAATGCTAATTCAGATTTAAGATAGGCAGCAATTTGCCGAACACCAAGTGCTTTCATGACGGGCAGAGCAGGGTCTAATGTGCGCGCAACTAGTGCGCCGACCTCATCAAGGGCGCCTTCCTCAATCATGTTATGCACTCTTTGATTAATTGAATCATAGACCAATTGACGAGGCGGCAGATGTGCTACATGAATAAAATTTCCAGAAATCGCGCCTGTTAGTGGCTGTGATTGCCAATAGGATAGGGGCTTGTTTGTCTGCCAGTAAACTTCCATTGCCCTTATTAATCGCTGGCTATCTCCTTCTGCCAGCCTAGAGGCCGTTTCACTATCATTTTGCGCAACTAGTTCCTTAAATGAGCGTGCTCCAATATCCTGATGCACGCTTACAGCTTTATTATGTATTTCCTCAGACACTTCTGGAATTTGGGAGATCCCATGTCTTGCAGCATTCAGATACAGACCAGTCCCACCTACTAAAATGGGCAATTTTCCAAGCAGTCTTGCTTTTTCAACTTCGCGAGTAGCAAGCTCCAGCCAGTGCCGAACATTGCATCTCCTGCTACCATCAATTACACCATATAATGCATGAGGCGTTGTTTCCATATCTTGGTGTGTTGGACGTGCGGTAAGTATCTGCAAGTCAGAATAAACCTGCATTGAATCAGCGTTAATGATGACACTGTTACATTTCTGAGCTATATCCATTGCAATTGCGGACTTACCGCTTGCGGTTGGCCCAGCTATTACAAGGATATTTTGGCTTACATCTATTGAACTGATATCACTCATACTTTCGACATAAAACACGAGACATGGACATGCAAGATCTTATCCTTATATCCACATCATCTAAAAATCCTGAAACAAAAAATACACTGTCTCACTTTATAAAAACAGCTGATATGCAGATGCATTCATGGCTTGCAGAAGGTGAATATGGCCAATGGGCTGTTGAATGCTTCTTAAAAACTGACCACTTCTTGAAAACTAACGGGGGTGCCGTTTCATCCATTCGTAACATTGCAAATTCCATGCAATTAGACATTAATTTGATCAGCGAAAAAAACAGGCGTAAAAAAATACTTCTTGCTGATATGGACAGCACCTTAATCAAAGGGGAGTCTCTTGACGAGATTGCCGCAAAAGTCGGGATAGGGGAAGAGATTGCCAATATCACCCGCCAATCAATGCGAGGAGAACTTGATTTTAACCAATCAATTACGAAGCGTGTGGCGATGCTTAAAGGCATAAAAGAAGATATATTATTAGAGATAATAGAAGAAACCCATCTTAATAATGGAGCATCTTTGCTTGCGCCAACCATGAAAAAAAGCGGCGCATTTTGCTATATTGTCTCTGGCGGATTTGACTTCCTGACCATCCCTATTGCCCAGAAAATCGGCTTTGACGGCTCATTCTCTAACAAGCTTGAAATAACAAACTCGCACTTAACAGGAAATGTTATTCCGCCCATATTAGGGGTGCATGCTAAAAAAGAAGCCCTCACCCAACTCAGCAAGCAGCATAACTTAAAAAGCGCGGATGTTGCTGCCATTGGTGATGGTGCAAATGATCTAGAAATGCTTGAAGCAGCTGGATTAGGCGTTGCGTTTGAGGGAAAACAACTTTTGAGAGATAAAATAGCAACCCAGCTTAATTATACTGACCTTACAGGCTTACTATTTTTGCAAGGATATACAATCGGTGATATGGTCTCATAAAAAAGCAGCCTGAACAGGCCACTTTGTTTATGTCTCTTTTATGATGATTTATCTATCCACGAATGGCAGTTGTACGAACCTATTACGTCCTTGCGATTCAATCAACATAAGAACCCCGCTTCTATCAGCATCACGCAAACGCTCAACCTCAGATAACACTGTCTCCACTGTATCAACTTTGCGCTGTCCAATACGGCGGATAATATTACCTTCCTGAATATTCATATTTGATGCAGGGCTTCCTTCTAGGACTTCGGTGATAATAACCCCTGTTTCTTCTTCATCTAGGTTATATTTCTCAATAGTTTCTTCCGAGATATTAGCAAGCGCAATCCCAAGAGAGCCGATTGCAGTAGGCTCATCAGATGGCATGTTACCTGTTAACACACCGCTTTGTTCAGCCTGTTCTAACTCGCCTAAAACCACATCAACAGCTAATTTCTTACCGGAGCGAACAATGTCAACCGACACCTGTTTATCTACTGGTGTTTCTGCCACGATACGCGGCAAATCTTTCACGCTCTTAATCTTTTTGCCATCAAATGCAATAATGGTATCACCAGGTTCCAACCCAGCATCTTCGGCAGGGCCGCCCGGTGTAACAGCAGATACGAGTGCGCCCGCAGCCTCGTCTAGTCCAAGACTATCGGCAATATCCTCTGTTATTTCTTGAATGAATACACCAAGCCATCCACGGCGCGTTCTGCCAAACTCCACAAGCTGGTCGACCGTATCATCTGCAAGGTTAGAGGCAATCGCAAAGCCTATACCAACAGAGCCGCCAGATTGGGAAAAAATAGCCGTATTTATTCCGATAACATTTCCGTCTAGATCAAATAATGGCCCACCTGAATTTCCTCTGTTGATGGAAGCATCTGTCTGGATAAAATCATCATAGGGGCCAGAGCCGATATCGCGTCCCCGTGCGGATACAATACCTGCGGTAACGGTTCCGCCAAGTCCGAACGGGTTTCCAATAGCCATCACCCAGTCCCCTACTCGCAGACTGTCTGAGTCACCGAACGATACAGCTGTAAGCTCTTTATCTCCTGGCTCAATACGAAGTACCGCAATATCGGTTTTTGGATCTCTGCCAATTATCTCAGCTTTAAACTCAGTCTCATCTGATAGAATAACCGTAATCTCATCTGAGTTTTCAATCACATGATTATTTGTGATAACAATGCCGATTGAATCCGTTATAAAACCTGATCCCAGGGATTGGGCGCGCTGTGCGCCAGGACGCTCATTGAATTCCTTGAAAAATTCCTCGAAGGGAGAACCCTCCGGGAACTGAGGCAAATCAAAGTCAGCCCCGCCTTCCACCAATGTCGCAGTTGAGATATTCACAACAGACGGAAGCAAGCGTTCTGCCAAATCAGCAAAACTATCCGGTCTTTCTTGTGCATGAGCAGTGGTGCTACCTACCACTATCCAAACACAAAATAGCAAACCGGTTGAAAATGAACGCAAGGCGTCACCCACCGATATTTTGTTACCAGAATATATTTTATTACCATAATACAGGCTGTTAGGGCGGCGCCCACCTTCCTGTATAGTCTCTAAAATGCTTAACTTCATTATCGTATCCTTAAAACAATCCGGAAAAAAACCAGCTTTTTTGCTGGCTAAGTTTAATAAAGCCAGCAAAAAGTGAATGATTTATGGTGCAAAGATGGTGAAAATTTGGCGTGTTAATAGCTTTACGTTATTCACCGAGCTTATTTTTGAAGAATTTAAAGAACTCCGAATCTGGTGCTAGCACCATCGAAGTCTGAGATTCCCCTATCGATTTCCGATATGCTTCCATTGAGCGATAAAATGAGAAAAACTCGGGATCCTGACCAAAACTTTCAGCGTATATATCTATCGCTTCGCTATCTCCGCGACCTCTATTTTCCTGCGCTTCACGAGCCGCTTCCGCAACAATAACGGTTCTGGTTTTCTCTGCATCGGCTCTAATCTTCTGAGCTTCTTCTTCACCTGTCGCACGAAACTCCTTTGCTTCTCGCTCACGCTCAGATTTCATTCGATTAAAAATATTTTGACTAGTCGACTCAGGGTAATCTGCTCTTCGAAGTCGAACATCGATAATTTCAATCCCCAATGAGGTAACGGATTGCTCGACTTCGTCACGGATATTATTATTGATATCATTTCGCTTTCCAGTCAGGATGGAGGCAAGTGTCTCACTACCTAAAACCCGTCTTACGGACGAATCAATTATTGATTCCAATCGAGCTCTAGCACCGAATTCATTTCTTACTGTTTGATAGAACAGCAATGGGTTGGCGATACGAAATCGCGCAAAAGCATCAACCAGAATTCGTTTTTGATCGGCCAGTATTACCTCTTCTGCATCCTGCGGGATAAGAGATAAAACTCGTTTTTCATAATATTCGACGTCTTGTATAAATGGCATTTTAATGGCAAGACCGGGATCCTGAATAATACGCTTTGGCTCCCCAAATTGTAATACAAGTGCCTGTTGTGTTTGGTTAACCGTAAATAATGCGGACATCATCGTAAAAATCAGTAGCGCTGCGACACCTATAGAAATGTTTTTGATATTCATGGTATTAGTTCCCCTGGCTCGTAGACCGATTTAATTCCTTAAGTGGCAGGTACGGAACAACCCCATTTCCGCTGTCTCCGTCGATCAGTATTTTTTCGACATTAGTAAAAACACTTTCCATAGTTTCAATGTAAATCCGCTCCACCGTGATATCTTTATTTTTCAAGTAAGAGCTATACACCTGATCAAATCGGGATGCGTCACCCTTTGCCCGGTTTACGACCTCTGCCTGATACGCCTCTGATTCTGCAATCAGCCTTGCACCTTCCCCTCGAGCCCTTGGGACAACGTCATTTCGAAACGCTTCTGCTTCGTTTTTCAGCCTATCTCTATCTTGCCTGGCACGCTGAACATCGTTAAAGGCATCAATAACGTCGCTAGGGGGATCAACAGCAAGAAGTTGAACTTCTCGCACCCTAATGCCCGCAACATAATCATCTAGGAGCTCTTGTAATTTATTTTTAACATCAATCTGAATTGTCTGACGTCCTTCAGTAAGCGCCGTCTGAATTGGGGTCTGACCAATTGTCTCTCTCATCACGGCTTCAGCCGCAACCTTAATAGTATCATCAGGGTCGGCCAGATTAAATAGATATTCACCTGCATCTGCTATTCGCCAAAACACAACAAAATCTATATCAACGATATTCTCATCGCCGGTAATCATCTGGCTTTCATCTGCAATATCACGCTTGCTATTAGAGCGCCCTGCTATCTCACGAAAACCAACCTCTAATCTGTTATCTCTGGTTACTTCTGGTGTAAGTACCGTTTCGATAGGATAGGGAAGATGATAATGCAGACCAGGAGGCGAGGTTCTTACCCACTCACCAAATCTGAGGACCACACCTTGCTGCTGAGCGTTAACGCGGTAAAAACCAGTTGCCAGCCATAATATAGCTGCTATCAACAAGAAGATTAAAAATAACCTGCCAGAACCCCCGCCTTTTGAAAAACCCCCAAGACCGCCAAACCGACGTTTTGCATCATTAATTAACTTATCCAGATCAGGCGGTGTAGGTTGGCCTGGCTGTTTTCCGCCGTTACCCCATTGTTTTCCGCCATCAGAGCCGCCGCCCCATGGTCCACCTTCGTTTCCGCCACCTTGATTATTCCACGGCATTCGTTGCTCCGTTCCATTAATGTTATGTTTCAAACCAAATAGCTAAACAGTGATATTTTTTAATACAGCTATCTTTAAACAGCTATATTCTACACTACTTGCATAAATAATCTATAACCAGTATTTCAACTAACGTTATATCAACCTTATATTTGGCGTTATGATCGGAAAATCAAGAATGCAGTCAGAAATAACTTCAGAAAAAGTGAAATCGGCACTCAGACAGGTCAAATTTCCACATTCCAAAGATAATATCGTCGATGATGGGGACGTATCAGGGATTGTAATCAAAGATGGGCATATCGGATTTTCAATAGAGATAGACCCTGCCCTTGCAAATCAGTCTGACGAGTTGCGGCGAGAAGCAGAAGATGTGGTAAGTAGCTTATCAGGCGTTCTGTCAGCTACTGCCATATTAACAGCTCATAAAGCAGCCAGCACGTCGCAACCATCCCCCCGCTCAAAACCAGAGGCTCCCCGAAACCCGCCTTTAAAGCCAGCTAAGCATGTAATTGCTGTCGCCTCTGGCAAAGGAGGCGTAGGCAAATCAACAACAGCCATAAATATTGCACTTGCGTTAAAACAAATGGGGCTTTTAGTCGGCATTCTAGATGCTGATATTTATGGCCCTTCGCTTCCTCGATTGTTAGGCACAAGCCGAAAACCAGAATATTATGACAAAAAATTAGTGCCGTTAGATGTTTGGGGACTCCAGACAATGTCAATTGGATTTCTGGTTGAGCCTGAATCGCCAACGATTTGGCGTGGACCCATGGTAATGAGCGCTATCGAGCAAATGCTACGGGATGTTCTTTGGACTGATTTGGATGTATTAGTGATAGATTTACCGCCCGGCACAGGGGATGCGCAATTAACGCTTTGTCAGCGTGCCTCGCTCTCTGGCGCTGTAATCGTATCTACACCTCAGGATCTAGCTTTGATAGATGCCCGAAAAGGGCTTAATATGTTCCGAAAAGTAGATGTTCCCATCCTTGGTATTATCGAAAATATGAGTTATTTTATATGCCCTGATTGCGGCAGTAGGCATGATGTATTTAGCACAGGTGGCGCTGAAAAAGAGGCCGCCAAGTTAGACGTTGCGTTTCTTGGGGGAATACCGCTTGATATGACTATCAGGCAAACATCAGACGCAGGAGAGCCAATCGTTGCGACCCAGCCTGAAAACCCGCATTCCAAAGCCTATTCGTCAATCGCACAGAAAATTTGGGATTCTCTTGAAGGTCAAAATGCAGAAGGCCCAGCTACCATTCCAGCTATTATTATTGAGTAAATAAATATTACCTTTTCAAATAATAGGTTTTTTTCGAACTTGTATATCGTGTTCGTTAAACATATCTGTTTTGCGTCTTATGAATGTAGTGATGGTAACTAAAACTCGGATGATCTGCCCCAGCCTTGTGACTGGTTGCATCTAATTCATCCCATTCTTGCCAATTTATATTAGGGAATTTAGTCCCGCTTGGGGGGGTTGCATTCACTCGTGTTAATGCAATTTCTTGGCATAAATCTATCCCAAGACTATAAATTTCGCCGCCGCCAAATAATATCAATCTCGTCTCTTGGCTCTCCTGTTTTGCAAGCCAGCTCTTGCCATGCATGATAGCATCACTCAGGCTATGTGCTACAATAGCGCCATCTGCTGTCCAGCTGGTATCACGTGTTAACACAATCGATGCGCGGCCTGGCAATGCTTTTCCAATAGAAGCCCAGGTTCGTCTTCCCATAATTAATGGGCATCCCATAGTGATTTTTTTAACACGGGGCAAGTCCCCAGGCAGATGCCAGATAAGACCCTGCCCATCCCCGATAACTCCATTATCTGCCATAGCAACCACACAAACCATCTGAAATCGGTTATTGGTATTTTCGCTATGTGTCATCAAACATTCCCCCAAACAAACTTAACTTATAGCCCTTAACTTATAGCCCTTGAATTATAACTGGTCATGCAGAAACCAAATCTCAAAAAATTCAAACTGAAATTGGTGCTTTAATGGTGGGTGCTGCGATGTAATCATTTATCTGAATATGCTCGAACTCAAACGCCTCAAGCGTATTTGGGGGCGCATTTAACACTAAATTTGGCAGCTTGGTTGGCACTCTTTGTAGTTGTAATTTTGCCTGCTCGATATGATTCAGATATAGATGTGCATCGCCAAAAGAATGAACAAAATCACCTACTTGCAAATCGCAAACATGTGCAACCATGTGCGTTAGCAATGCGTAAGAAGCGATATTAAACGGCACTCCTAAAAATATATCAGCGCTTCTCTGATAGAGCTGGCAGGATAGTTTGCCGTCTGCAACATAGAACTGAAACAAGCAGTGACATGGTGGCAGGGCCATTTGCGGAATATCTGCTGGGTTCCAGGCACTTACGATTAGGCGCCTTGATTCTGGATTAGTTTTGATTTGCTGTACAACATCATTGAGCTGGTCAATGGTTTGGCCTTCATATGGGGAGACCCAAGAGCGCCATTGTTTTCCGTAAACAGGGCCAAGATCGCCACTCTCATCTGCCCATTCATCCCAAATACGAACCTTGTTATCACGCAAATAGGCAATATTTGTCTCACCACGGATAAACCAGATAAGCTCATGAATGATAGAGCGCGTATGCAGTTTTTTTGTAGTTAGTAGCGGGAATCCATCTGCTAAGTTAAACCGCATTTGCCAACCAAAAACCGATAAGGTTCCTGTTCCAGTTCTATCTCCGCGCTGGGTGCCATGCGCTAAAACATGAGAGAGTAAATCCTTATATTGTTGCATGATTAATAATAACTCCTGATTACCGCTATTCTTCCTACTTTATTGACTAGTTGCAAACAAAGTTAAGATAAATCTTTCAACCTGTCTCATTTCATCCTATAATTTAAGTGTCGATGCAAGTCGACTATGGCGATAAACGTATTATGGAATAAGCAGAGCGGACCCGGGGGCGGTACCCGGCGCCTCCACCATTAAGCTAAAAGAGCACTGATGATACTAACGTTATTGCTCATCATATCAAGGTTTGTTTCGGTATGACGCATTTTTTTGGGGGCGAAATAGGATCGACGCATGTAGTAAAGATGGTATTTTCGCTCGGTATGATATCCGCCGTTATCGGGTCATTGTAGTAGTTGCAAATGACAACACTGCTCCGGTTGCAATGGCTGCGTAATGCAGTTTGAGTGATCAAAATTAAGCCCTGTCGGATTGAGCTCTGGCAGGCGGGGTCGAGGGTGCACCTGGCAACAGAAAGCCCCTCACACTACATCAAGGGGAGTGAAATTAATGAGCGATGATTCAGGCAATATGCCAGCAGGCATTGACTATGAAATTCTAGTAGAAGAAGCATTGCGAGATGTGGTTAAGAGCGCACTGAAAATAGCTGAGAGAGAGGGTCTACCAGACGAAGCCCATTTTTATATCAGCTTTAAGACACAATTCTCAGGGGTTGAAATGGATTCAAGCTTGAGAGAGATTAATCCAGAAGAAATGACCATTGTGTTGCAGCATCAATATTGGGATCTGGTTGTCACTGATGCGCTTTTTGGCGTAACCCTATCATTTTCGGGCGTGAAACAAAGCCTTGTTATCCCGTTTGCAGCTGTCACCCATTTTACAGATCCATCGGTTGGTTTTGGCCTTCAGTTCAGCGCAAATGATGAGGCATCCTCTCCTGAATTATCTGAGTTAATCACTTCAATAGAAGATAAAAATAAAACAGATTCTAGCGATACTGATGAAAGTGACACAGCAGATGTTGTATCACTTGATGCATTTCGAAAACAGCCCTCTAACCCATCTTGAGTAAAATGACCGAATTTACATATACCCCGTTACTTCCAGTCGGTGAAGATAATACTGAATATAGAAATATCACCACAGACTATGTGAATACATTCACAATGGAGGGGCAGACATATCTTAAAATTGACCCAGAAGGGTTAAGTTTTCTGGCTCAAAAAGCATTTGAAGATGTCAGTCATTTATTAAGACCATCCCATCTACAACAGCTCAGAGATATTCTGGATGATAAGCACGCAAGTGAAAATGATCATTTTGTTGCGCTGGAAATGCTAAAAAACGCGGTTGTTTCTGCAGACAGAGTGCTTCCTATGTGTCAGGACACAGGCACAGCAATCATCTCGGCAGTAAAAGGAGAGAGAGTAATAACGGGCGGCAGTGATGCCAAAGCGCTCTCAAAAGGAATATTTGACACCTATCAAAGCAGTAATCTTAGATACTCCCAGCTTGCCCCGCTTTCAATGTTTGAAGAAAAAAACACAGGTAATAATCTTCCAGCCCAGATAGATATCTATAGCGGTTCTGGAAATGAGTATAAATTTACCTTTGTGCAAAAAGGCGGGGGATCTGCCAATAAATCTTATTTATATCAACAAACAAAGGCTGTACTTAACCCGGAGGGGTTACGGGCGTTTTTATCAGATGCTATTATAAATTTGGGGACGGCTGCTTGCCCACCCTATCACTTAGCTGTCGTCATTGGCGGCACTTCTGCTGAAACCACGCTTAAAACAGTTAAAGCGGCTTCTACTAAGGATTTAGATAATCTGCCCACAACAGGGGACATAACAGGCCATGGATGGCGTGATTTAGAGTGGGAGCAGATTATTCTGGAGATGACGCGCGAAATGGGAATTGGTGCGCAATTTGGCGGCAAATATTTCTGCCATGACGTTAGAGTTATACGCCTGCCAAGACATGGTGCGTCCTGCCCCATCGGAATTGGTGTGTCTTGCTCCGCAGACCGCCAGATACGTGCAAAAATTAATGCACAAGGTATGTTTCTTGAGAAACTTGAAACAGATCCATCACGGTTTCTTCCAACCATAGAAGAAACCAGCGATACGCCAGTAGTGGCCGTTGATTTACAACAACCCATGGAAAATATCCTGAAAAAATTATCTAAGCATCCCATAAAAACCAGGGTCAATCTGACAGGTACAATGATTGTTGCGCGTGATATTGCCCATGCAAAGCTACTAGAAGTACTCGAAGAAACAGGAAGCTTGCCAGATTATGTAAAAAACCACCCAATTTATTATGCAGGCCCTGCCAAAACACCTGATGGTATGGCATCTGGTTCGTTTGGCCCTACTACTGCTGGCAGAATGGATTCATATGTAGATAGGTTTCAGGCCGCGGGTGGCTCTATGGTTATGCTTGCAAAGGGGAACAGAAGCGCTGCGGTCAGACAAGCATGTGCAAAACATGGCGGTTTTTATTTGGGTTCTATTGGCGGTGTTGCCGCCAAGCTTGCACTAGATTCTATCAAACATATTGAAGTGCTAGAATATCCAGAGCTAGGGATGGAGGCAATCTGGAAGATAGAGGTTGAAAATTTCCCTGCTTTTATCGTTATGGATGATAAAGGAAATGATTTTTTCAAACGTGATTAATACGAGCAAGATTGCGTTGATAATCGCATTATTCTGCAGATAGTAATTGAGGCAGCGCTTGTATCGATGGCGGCACGGGACCACCAGATAAATAATCTAATAATTGAACGATATGACAAAAAGGGGCATCTGCATCTGCCAGCTGGTTAATACAACCAATGTTACCAGCAACAAATAAATCAACCTCTAATTTATTCAAATTCTCTAGCTTTCGGTGTTTAAGCTGACTTGATAATTCTGGCTGTAAAATAGAGTACACACCTGCAGAACCACAACAAAGATGGGGGTCTTTTGGGATTGCTATTTCAACCCCAGCTTTTGCTAAAAGTAGTTTTGGGGCGTGTGTGATTTGCTGACCATGCTGAAGTGAGCAGGCAGAATGATACCCTACAATCAGATTTGGTTTTCGCGTAAAAGAAATGGCATTACTATCTGCCAGAAATTCGGTTATGTCACAGGCAAGGCTCGAGATGGTGGCAGCTGCATTTGCCAATTCAGCATCATCCTTCAATAAATGACCATAATCTTTAAGCATTGTGCCACAACCAGATGTGTTAACAATAATGGCATCAATCTGTTTATCAGATATCTCATGCGACCAGGCGCGCACTACTTCTCTAACTGCATTTTGTGCCGCTTCTGGCTCGTCAATATGATGTGCTAAAGCGCCACAACAAGATGCTTGCTTTCGCACAATAACATCAACCCCAATTCGATTAAGGATACGAATTGTGGCTGAATTAATCTCAGGCTCTATTGCTCTTTGCGCACACCCTGAGAGCAAAATCACGCGGCTGTGGGTTTTACCTTCAGCAGGGTAAGTCATATCTGTTGAGCCAATAGGATCCAATTTCTTGAGTTTTTTTGGCGCTGAACGTATCATTGCTCTTATAGAAGTAGGAAATAACCGAGCAAAAGGCTGTGCTATCTTTGAGGCCCTCAACGCTAGTGAAAACAGTCCTGCCCTTGTTAGAATCTTGACAAGCATCATTCTCAATAATCTGTCTGACAAGGGCCGTCTCGTGGTTTTATGCACGTAATCCCTGCCAATTTCTGCTAGATGCATATAATCAACACCAGAAGGACAGGTTGTCATGCAAGAAAGACAGGTAAGACATCTATCAAGATGGAATGAGGTTTCTTGGCTGGCTGGCGCATCTGATTCAAGCATATCTCGCATCATCCAGATGCGCCCTCTTGGACTATCGCGCTCATCGCCTGTTATAACATAAGTAGGACAGGTCGCGGTGCAAAAACCACAATGAACACATTTTCTTAAAATCTCATCTGCTTCGCGGATTTCAGGTCTTTTATATTGCTCTTCTGTGAAGCGTGTTTGCATTTATCCTATCTCGCTCATGATGCAATCGCAGGTAATGTGCGATTTGGGTTTAGGATATGGCGCGGGTCAAATGCATCTCGTACTCTCATTTCAAGAGCATGTAAGGCAGAGGGTAATGGCTGAAAAACAGAAATATGCTGGCGCAAATTAATGTCGGCTTTCAACAATGTTGCATGCCCCCCTCCATGAGACGCAAGTTCGGTGCGAATAATATCATGCAAGTTTTCGCTCTTTCCAGCTATCCAAACAAGTCCGCCAGCCCAATCCAGAAATCCAGATATGTCAGTTCTATCGCTTATGGCCTTAAACAGAGAAGGCCCGCTGGCAGGAGGTGTTGATATCTGCCAAATTTGATCAGATTTTGAAAGCGGCTTGCCGTTACATAATGCGCGCCATAATTCAGTAGTTTCCTGATTTTCCAGCAAAAAGCATTCCTGTGTTTTGCAAAGCAATTCTCGGATTTGGTTTATTCTATCTAGAACAGAAATCTCAATACCCTCAATTCGAATAATGGCAGCAGCGCCTTGCTCGCCAATATCTAACGACAGCGCTTTTGCGATTTCAACAGGCACTATAACCCCGCCTGATGCTTCCACTGGACTTGCAAAAATCTGACCTACTATTTTCTGAGCCGCAAACATATCAGATGTAGGCACGATACAGCTATAAGCTACCTCAGGAGCTGGCAGAACTTTCAAGGTAATTTCATCCATAATTGCTAATGTTCCAAATGACCCTGTCATAAGCTTGGACAAATCATATCCAGTAACATTTTTCATCACACGGCTACCAGATTTAAAAAGTTCGGCTCTGCCAGAAATAGCCGTAAAACCAAGAAGATAGTCTCTTGCACTACCTGCTGATATCCGTCTTGAGCCTGCAAGACCCGCGCCTATTACGCCGCCTATCGTCTGGTTGGTTGGCTGTGCGTTTACATCTTCATATAGGCTGTTAAAATGGGGGGGCTCAAAGGCTAGAAGCTGATTTTCCGAGGCAAGCAATTCTTCCACTTCTCGCAAACGCGTCCCGGCACGAGCTACCAGCACAAGCTCTGCAGGATCATAATCAATAATCCCCGTATAGTTCTTCATGCTAATGCATTTCTGGGCATTAACAGGGCGTCCAACCCCATCTAGCGTTCCACAACCCTCGATTTTTAATGCTGTTTCTTCTGCCAGAGCTTCTGCAACCATGTTTTGCAGACTTTCCAAGGTATCAGGATATAATAACTTCATCAAACAAATGCTCTAGCCGAATTATGAACTATAAAATTTAGGTAAACTTAAAACCTAGGCAGGTCCGGATGTGGAAGCGTGCCATGATGCACATGCAATCGTCCAAGTTCAGCACATCTATGGAGTTGAGGGAATACCTTACCTGGATTTAATAAATGTTGGGGATCAAACGCACATTTTAAACGCTGTTGTTGTTTGAGATCAATTTCATTAAACATCTCACCCATGAGATCTCGCTTCTCGATCCCAACGCCATGTTCTCCTGTTAAAACCCCGCCAAGCGCCACACAGTGACGCAATATGTCTGCTCCGAATGCCTCAGCTCGTTCAAGATCACCCTCGATATTAGCATCAAATAGAATAAGGGGGTGCAGATTGCCATCACCCGCGTGAAACACATTTGCAACTCTCAATCCATATTGTTGAGACAAGGACGACATTTTAACCAGCATTTCAGGGAGTGCCTTTCTTGGTATCGTGCCATCCATGCATAAATAGTCTGGTGAAATACGGCCAACAGCGGGAAAGGCTGCCTTTCGCCCAGACCAGAAGTCTATTCTTTCCTGTTCTGACTGAGATAGACGCACCGAATTTGCACCTGCTTTGCGCATTATGCGCTCTACCGATTCAAGTAACGCATCTACTTCAACGCTCGGCCCGTCTAGCTCGACGATTAATAGTGCTGCTGCTTCTCTTGGGTATCCTACATTCACAAAATCTTCAGCTGCCCTGATGGCAGGATTATCCATCATTTCCATTCCAGCTGGAATAATGCCAGCGGAAATCACATCTGATACCGCTTTGCCAGCATCCAGAGCTGATTCAAAGCCAACAAGCATTGCACGCTGGGTTGATGGTTTGCGCAAAATTCGAACCGTAACTTCTGTTACAACACCTAACAAACCCTCAGAGCCTGTTAAAACACCTAATAAATCAAGCGAGCCTGAATCAAGATGCCTGCCGCCTATCCGAATGACCTCCCCTTCCATGGTTACTATCTCAACGCCAAGCACATTATTTGTGGTCAGACCATACTTCAAGCAATGCACGCCGCCAGAATTCTCAGCTATATTGCCGCCAATTGAACAGGCAATTTGGCTAGAGGGATCTGGTGCATAATAAAATCCCGCATCTTCAACTGCATGGGTAATTCCAAGGTTAGTAACTCCGGGCTGCGTTACCACACATCGGTTTTCATAATCTATGTCTAATATTTTATTAAACTTCGCAAGACTAAGTAAAATGCCGTCTGCAAGAGGTGTTGCCCCCCCAGAAAGAGATGTTCCAGCCCCTCTTGGCACTATTTTTACTTCATTATGCTTACACCATCTCATAACAGAGGCGATTTGCGCGACATTTGTGGGGAGCACAACAGCAAGCGGTGTTTGACGATAGGAGGATAATCCATCCGCATCATACGCACGCATAGAAGTAAGGCTGTCTAAAACACACTCATCTGGAAGCATTGATTTCAGACCCGCAATAATATCATCTCGTCTTGATAAAATCTCACTATCTGGCGATGGAACACCCATTTCTATAACCCCCGATTCGGATCTGCTTTATGGATCTGGCATTATGGATCCTACCCTAATTATATAGGGTGGTTATGTGAAAAAAATCAATCATCAACCAGCAGAGTTAGAAGAAGTTTTTCAAAAAAAACGAGGAATTAACAAAAAACAGCCCTAATAAAAAAAAGCCAGCATATAAAAAAAGCCAGCTTAAAAGCCGGCTTTGTGACTGTCTTTCACATTTATGCTAAATCGTGCCTTTTGGTAACCCGCTACTACCCCTGACGCGCTTTCAAACGTGGGTTTCTCTTATTGATGACATATAACCTACCGCGACGACGTACCACCTGGCAATGACGATCGCGATTTTTAATGGTTTTAAGAGAACTTACAACTTTCATGACAACTTCCATTTCTAGGAAAAACGTGCTGGTTTATAGACTGCCCAATGCTAAAGGTCAAGAGGCGTATTCATACGAAATCCCACATCCAGCAAGTCCACAATAGCCATTTGGCACTTTATGTAAATATTGCTGATGATAGTCCTCTGCATAATAGAAATGCTCATGCATTTTAATCTCTGTTGTAATATCACGATGGCCTGCTTTTTTTAAGGCAGACTGATAATGTTCAGCAGAGTGTGTTAACTCAGCAAGCTGTTTTTCATCAAACGCATATAGAGCTGAGCGATATTGAGTTCCTCTGTCATTTCCCTGTCTCATAAACTGGGTTGGGTTATGTTCTTCCCAAAAAATACCAAGCAGTCTATCCAGAGATACTTGTTTGGGATCATAAATAATCAAAACAGCTTCGGTATGGCCTGTACGCCCTGAACAAACTTCTTCATAAGTAGGATTGGGCGTGGTACCGCCTGAATAACCAACTGCGGTTGAATACACACCCTCGCATTTCCAAAATAATCTCTCTGCCCCCCAAAAACATCCCATTCCAACAACAAGTTTATGAAGATTATCTGGAAAAGGGGGATGCATGGCGGTATTTAAGACAGCGTGCCTTTGTGAGGTCTTGATTTTCTGTGCTCTGCCTTTAAGCGCTTCATGGCTATCTGGTAGTCTAGTTTTAAACGGATTATCAAAAAACATATTTGGGTACCCTTAAGGTTAAGTTTTTGCAGAACGCCTGTTTATAATTCATCTAATCTGATGACTGTAAGGCTTCAATACCTGGAAGTGATTTTCCTTCAATCCATTCAAGAAAAGCGCCTCCTGCCAGTGATACATAAGTAAGCTCATCTGCTACGCCTGCAAGATTTACAGCAGCGACCGTATCGCCGCCGCCAGCAACACTTATAAGCTGCCCGTTGCGGGTTCTCATGCCTATAAACGCGCCAAGCGATTTACTAGCCTCATCATATGGGGCAATTTCAAATGCGCCAGCAGGTCCGTTCCATAATAATGTTTTGCAGTCTTTTATATGTTCTTTGAATAAAGCGACGGAGGCAGGACCAATATCTAAAATCATCTCATTAACTTCGAGCGCGCCGTTAAGGCGCGTGTGAAAGCGCCCCCCTTTTTCTAATTTTGTACTTACAACACCATCAACTGGTAAAATTATCTCGCATCCTTGTTGTTGCGCAAGCTCTGATATCATTTTAGCCGTAGGTATCAAATCTGGCTCATATAATGATGCAGCCACTGGTATTTGCCTCGCAGCAAGAAACGTGTTTGCCATTGCTCCTGCAAGAAGCAGCTTATCCACTTTGGAGATCAGATTTTCTAATACAGAAAGTTTGGTAGATATTTTTGCGCCGCCAACAAAGGCCGCCACGGGCCGCTTCGGGCTTTCCAATGCATCCGACAGCGCTGTTAGCTCTGCTGCAAGAACAGGGCCTGCAAAGCTTGGCAGAAACCCAGTAATCGCCTGAATGGAGGCGTGTGAGCGATGAGAACACGAAAACGCATCATTGACATAAATATCGGCAAGACTTGCATAAGCGCGTGCCAGATTTTGGTCATTTTGTTCTTCGCCTGCATAAAAGCGGCAATTCTCCAGCAAACAGATTTTATCATGGGAATCTACCGCCTCTGAAAGCTGTGAAGGATCTTCGATATGCGGTATAAAACGCACTGACATTGATAATGCGTTACTAAGATATTCTTGGAGCGGTTGCGACGAGAGCGTGTTATCAACATTCCCTTTGGGGCGTCCAAGATGTGTTACTAAAATAAGTTGCTTTGAACATTCTAACAGGGTTTTTATTCCAGGAATAACGCGTTTTATTCTGGTATCATCCAAGATTTTTCCGTCTTGCATTGGCACATTGAAATCAACCCGCATCACAATTCGTTTATTCTGCGCACTCTGTTTGCTAATCACATTATAGTGATCTGTCATTCGTCAAATATCCTCTTGTATTAAATGATGGTACTGGATTACATAAATAACATGTTGCGTGCAAACCAGCATCCTTTTATTGATGTGTTATTCTGTAACCCAATTTGTAATCTTCATAATGCAGGAAAATTTTTGGTGTTGCGATGTTTTCTGGTAAAAATAAAGGCGCGCTGAGCGAATTCCTGGCAGGTATAAAAGACGGCCTTCCCTTGCAATTAGCGGTTATCCCTTTTGGTATCGTATTTGGCATGGTAGGGCTAGAGGCAGGTTTGACACCGCTTCAAACTTTTTTTATGTCCTCTATTTTATTCGGCGGTGCTAGCCAGATTGTATTTACACAATTATACGCAACAGGCACGCCCTTTACCATATTAGTCACAACCGTGAGTGCTGTTAACCTTCGCCATATACTCTATGGGCTTGTTATGTCAGAATATTTACGCCATTTACCCTTATATTGGCGCATCCTTCTTGGCTATTTACTGACCGATGAAGCATTTGCAATTTCGCATCTAAGATTCACCCAGAAGCATTCCTCAGATGCAATGCATTATCACTTACTGGGAAGTGGTCTAATCCTTTGGTCCTGTTGGCAGATATCGACTCTAATCGGAATAATAGCTGGCCCAACAATACCAGATAATTTTCAGCTTGGATTTGCTGTTCCACTTACATTTATTGCCGTTGTAATTCCTTCTCTAACGCATTTTCCGCAAATATTTGCGGGTGTTTCTTCTGGAACTGCTGCTTTGATATTTCAGTTTCTGCCCTTTAATCTCTGGATTATTATTTCTGCTATTTGTGGCATTATTGCTGGCACAGCCTCTAGCTACTTAATGGATTCACGAGACACAAAAACTGAGGAAAAGCCATGATAGTCTGGCTTGCTATTATTTGTGCAGGAATCCTGACCTTTGCCGCACGATTTCTTACCCTATCTCCCTTAATGCCAAAAACGCTTCCAATCTGGCTGCAATTAGCCATGAAGTTTGTGCCCGTATCGGTATTAACGGCAATCATTGTTCCCGCTATTTTTATCTCGCCCGAAACAGGCACTCTTATTATTCAAGATAATCTGAGAATAGGGGCGGCCATCATTGCTATTATTGTTGCTTATTATACACGCTCTACTGTTGCGACTATTATATCTGGATTGTGCGTTATCTGGCTTTTAACCTTTTGGCAATAAGCCACCAAATTCTGCCATCTATCAAGGACAGCCCAAGGCTTATAATCACAAAACCGCCAAGGGTTTGAGCAGAAATCCATTTTGAGAGAATAATAGCATCAATCGATACTGCAAAAATAGGCACAATGATCGTCACAAGCATGAGACTAGATGCACCTGCAAGTTCTAAAATACGATAATAAATAACATAAGCAAAGGCAGTACCAGCGATACTAAGTCCTATAAGTATTGTTATAAACTTCCACTCAAATGCTGCTAGATCTGGTATGCCATCTGCCAAAACCATAATCGGTGCAACAATTACAGATCCAACCAGCAATGTTCCGCAGGCAATATCCAGCGGCTTGTAGCTTGAGAGACGTGTTTTACCCCACACACTTCCTAACGCATAACTAATAGTGGCGAGCAATATGGCGAGCTGGCTTAAAGATGCAAGTGTGATTTCTGTCAAGGCATCCATGCCAATCACTAAAACCACGCCTATAATACCAATTAGAGTGCCTATCACTCGTCTTGCATCTAATGGCTCTGAGGGAATGAATATTGCTGCAATAAAAACCGCTGCAAATGCAGTATTAGAATTTAAAATCGCAGCCAGACCCCCGCTTATTGTTTGTTGACCCCAGGCGATGAGCGTAAATGGAATAATATTATTCAATAGTACCATTATTGAAATACGAAACCAGAAATCAAATTGAGTTGGTAATTTTTGCCGCCGCCATAAAAGCAGTATATATAAGGCAATCCCAGCAAACAGAATTCTATACCAGACAAGCGTTAGCGGCGGAACATACCGAACGCCCTCACCAATAAAATAGAAAGACCCACCCCATATGAATGATAAAAGTAATAATAAAAACCACGCTTTATTATTCATCATTGTTACCTTTTTTTATAAAAGAGCTTCGACGATCATTCGTATTCCCATAATAAAAAACATCCACAATAATAATTTTCTAAATAACTCGGCTGATATTTTATCTCTAATTAATTGGCCAAGAATAAATCCAGCTGTTGCCACTAATGTTGCAACCAAACTGGGAAACCACATCTCAGAAAAAACAAAAACTTCGGTTGATACATATCCGAAAATGACAGGGACACATCCTACCAGCAACAAAAATCCCATGGTATCAACAAATTCCCGCTTCGGAATTTTGGCAGATATAAGGTAAATCGTAAGCGGAATAGCCCAAAGTGCAGTCGGTCCCCCTACAAAGCCAGAGATACCCCCAACAATCGGTTGCCATTTTTTCATTTTTTCTGGTGGAATATGCCATCCACCACTTCTGATATTTGTTGCAAAAAAACTTAATATACCAACGCCAATCCATAGCTTAATAAGCTCATTTGATAAATGCACCGTAACAAATGAAAAAACCGCCAAACTTGCCATCATCCATGCAGCAAGCCGCCAATATTTTTTAATCACAAAAAGATGGTCTTCAGCCTGATAATATTGCCAGCTATTTAAAAGCAGAACAGGAATTACGTTCATCATAACCGCGTCAACAGGCGGGATAAAAAAGGTAAGAAGGGTAATGGCAACGGTTGGAAGCCCTAGACCAAGTGTTCCTTTTACAATGCCCGCAAGGAAGAATGATGTTACAATAATTACCCAATAATACTCAGCAGCAAACTCTGACATTAGAGGCTGGTTGCACCTAATTGAAGTGCAATTTTATCAATTTGTTTTGCAAGCGCTTCATCCAAATTCGTAATCCCGCCAGCATCATGGGTGGTAAGGTTTATCTTCACCGTACTATAGACATTTGACCATTCAGGATGATGGTTCATTTTATCAGCTATAATCGCAACTTGCATCATGAACCCCATTGCAGATCCGAAACCGTTAAATTTTAAGGCCCTGCTCATAGCCTTACTATCAGCCTGAAATGACCAACTTTTAAGGTCAATTTTTAACGCTTCTAACGAATCATCATCTAATAAATTTGACACAATTTCTCTCCAAAAACATAATTAAAGCCTGAATTTTTTGCCATTCCATCAAGGGTAAATATATCACATGCATCACACCAGATGACAAGCATTTTAGGATATTTCTCAAGACCGCAATCAAGCGCATAGCTATTCAAGCCACCCAATTAAATGTTCTCACGCAATATGGCTCAGCGCTATTTCCTTTTCGGCATTGGGAATTATTTCAATAGGGAATGAAATTAAAAAAATAATAAAATATGAAACCGTTTTTATCCGTTTTATTAGAGACTTTGCCTTTGGTAGCATTGTTTGTTGGAACAAGCATGTTCTCGTTATATATTGGTGCGTTTGCGGCTATTTTATCTTCGGCTGTTCTTATTTTCGCTCACTATGCTAAAGATAAGTCTATTTTGTACTTTCCACTGTTTTCTACTCTAATTTCCGTACTATTTTTAGCAGTTGCCTTTATCACAGAAGAAACGATTTTCATAAAAATTCAGTCCAGCCTATTCAATATCTCCTTTGCTGGAATATTAATATTTGGATGGGCGCGAAACTACCCCGTAATGAAATTATTTTTTGGAAGGCAGTTTCAGTTAACACATGAAACCTGGATGAAACTCTCTATCCGATGGGGGCTATTTTTTGTTTGTCTTGCTATTGCTAATGAAGCTGCGTGGAGAACATTTGATGATGAGGGCTGGGTTAACATAAAAGTATTTGTGCTTGCCCCTGCAACGGCCTTATTTATGGCATCCCAAATTCCGCTTACGCTCAAAGGCAGAGTATCTAAGCTGTCCTCAGAAGGTTAGCGCAAACGCTAATCTTGATAGGGTGCAACTCAAAGCGCTGAAATTTGATAGCCTAAAACTGGAAAATGTATGGCGACCTGTCCTGCATCCTCATGCGCATAATCGATTATGATGAGTGTCTCATCAAGATAGCGAAGCGCGCCTATGACATCTGGGTCAGAGGTTCTGCCATTTGGACGAATTTTTACCTGCTGTGCGTATTTCAAACCGCCAGTATAGGCACAATTTATACCTTTTGGGGCTTTGGGGGGATTTTTAATTGCCGTTTCTAATGCCTGCTCTGCTGAAATATCATGTGATGTTCCATGACCAAGTGATGCAATAAGGTCACGCTGCTTGCATATCGCATCAAAAGGCTCGATAAATTCATCCCCGCCTTCAAAGCGACCACATAAAAACCAAACACAATGTTGCACAACCGCGTCAGAATAGCTGGGCCTATCCCCATTCATAAAAGGGCCATTTTCCAGCAGATGATGATTTATTAAATCAAAGGTAGCTTGCAATTGCATTAAGATACTGGGAAGCGAATCTCTCATCTCTTCTACCGTCCATCCAGGCTCGAAATATAATGAGCCTCTATCCTTAATGAATTCTTCGGGTGCAACACCCATGGAGCTCGTAAGTACCACCCTTACGGTAAGGCTAAATAAAATCGTTTCACCAAAGCTTCCAAGGATTAGCTCAAGAGCCTTATTGGATAGCTGATATGCAGATGCCTTACTATTTTGTAATCCAAGTTGCCCTGCAATAGACTGGCTATCGCAGAATATGTCTGATCCGAGCTGCAAAACAGGTGTTCTGCGATAGCCACCCGTAAGTGGCATTAATAACGGTTTTGGCGGTATACGCGGTATATGAACAGATTGCCATTCCATCCCCATTATACCGAATGTCATACGGATTTTTTCTGCGATAGGGGATTGCGGATAGTGATGAAAAATAGGAAGTAGCATTTTGATATTCGCCTTTGTTTGATTCTAGCAACACTCAAAAATGGAGCATCATTGTTGCCTGACTTCAATTCCAAGGTCAATATGAGCTCTTTGCTATGCTACCCGAACAAATACCTAATTTGCTACCAGATATCACAAAAGACATCTGTTATTGCGGACACGGTGCCCCGCAAGGCGCACAAGAGGCGGCGCCATCTGCTGGTGCTGCAAGATTTCTGGAGGTAGGGCTTGTAAGATGGTCTAGGCCAAGCACTATAAAAATCAGCAAAAACAGCGTTATATGAATTTTTCTAGGGGAGATATACATCGCTTTTAAAATCCAAAATAAGGTCTAATCTTAATGCCTATCCAACTTCCCGCTAACGCACATATCGCCCAGAGCCAGCCATGTAAGCTTCCAGAAGAAATTCCAGCTAAAAATGCACCAATATTACATCCAAATGCCAATCTTGCCCCTACCCCCATTAGTAAACCGCCAATAATTGCGGCTATTAGCTGGCGAGAAGGAGGCCATGGTTGCTGTGCAAAGCTTGCGGTTATGGCGGCAAGTAATCCTGCTCCAATTATCATTCCAAAATTCATAAGACTGCTAATATCCGCAAATACAGATTGTTTTAGAGCTAGAGCAGGCCCTGGCCACTGCCAAAATACCGCCTTATCAATTGGCAGACCTGCTAATAAAGCAAGCTTGCCGCCCCAAACGGTAAATCCGAACGTTACCCCCCAAGGATGGCCAGAGATAACAAACACCAAAGCGCACAGAACCGCAATTAATCCCGTTCCTAAAAGCCATTTTTTGCTAAGCGCGCGACCTGTTTTATGCGCTAGGTAAAAACACACAGCCATTACCCCAAAAATCAATGAGGCATTTGTTAAAAGAGAAACTAACAAGCTGTCACTTCCACCAATTGCAATTGGATTAAGCGCGCCCCATTCCAAGACTGGCGGCAGAGCAAGACTGCCTAATACAGATCCAATTACAAACCCAGGTAGCGCAAATAACATTCGCGCGGAACCGCCACCATAAGTGAATAAAACGCCAGACCCGCATCCATTAGCAAGTTGCATTCCAATTCCAAATATAAAGGAGCCCATTATGAGGGAAACTGATATTGGTGCAAGACTGCCAGAAGCCCCCAAATCTAAAAAACTTACTGGCAAAAACACCAAAGCGCATAATCCGACGAGTAAAAAATGATAGCCCATGGGACGGGTATCACCTTGTGTTATCAGCAATCGCCAGCCTGAGGCAAACCCATATTGAAAAAATAAAAACGAGGCTCCTAAAAGCGCGCCCAAAATAAATAGGATTACGCCTTTGCCCCCAGTATCAAGAGATACAAGCCCAGCGACAATCAATCCCGAAATGGCCAGGATTAAGATTACTAAATAATCTGTTTTCGTATCCTGGCCAATTTGCGTAGACTGAGACATCTCTGCTTTTGTAGCAGAATTTGCCATGTGAAGTTCCTTATCCAAGTTTCAAGAATTCTTTAACCTTAGTAAGGTTTGATTTCTCTGACACTAATGGACGGCTTTGATCTTTTGTCCATTCCACCATTGAGCCATCATACAAGAGTACATTTTTATTTCCAAGTAATTCAGATAATACGAACCAGTTTGTGGCTGCCCAATGCCCTGTATTACAATAGCTTACCACTGGACCCTCGGTAACATCGTCATAAATCTCTGCCAATATCTCAACTGGTTTAATTTGATTGTCAGTTTCATTATATGCATTTGACTGCGAGATTAATATTGCACCTGGAATATGTCCAGCCGCGCTGGCTTTTGGGTGTTTTCCGTCTCCCCAAAACTGCGCCTCTGTGCGTCCATCTAGAAGAGCGACAGGAGATGATTTATCAGAAACTAACTGCTCCACCCCGTCTGTATCAATATAGCCTTCGGGAGAAAATGATGCTACAAAGTTACCTTCAATAGGTGCAATCGGGGCTCCTGCCTCAATCTTATTTGGATACGTCTTGCTCCAGTTATTCCATCCACCATTAAGGATAGAAACATCTTCGTGCCCGAACACTTTAAACGTCCAATAGGCGCGTGCTGACGAGCCAAAATCCGTTGAAGATACACCCGCTGGGACAATCACAATTTGCGAGTTGTCATTAATGCCTAGATTACGCGCTAGCGATTGGAACTGGCTGTCTGTAGGTAATAATCCAGGCGTGCCATCTCGTGAAACACGCCATCCAGCTTTTCCATAATCAGAATGAATAGCCCCTGGAATATGGCCTTCTAAGAAAGTCTCATATCCGCCGCCATCTATTGAATTACGCAAATCGATAATTACTAACTCAGGATTATTAAGATTATCTGCCAACCAATTTGCTGAAACCAAAGGGGTTGATGCAGTTGCAACACTGGCTGTCATTAACGCAGCAAGTATTGTTAAAATGCCTATATGTAAGGTGTTAAATAAACGTTTCATTGGTCTCTCTTTTCTTAGATTGTGTGTGTGCCCTGTAGAGGGTGAGCTATGATATTTACGAAAACCCAAAACAACCCGCACCCTTTTTTGGGCAATCACTTCAGATATAGAAATATTTTTTAATAGTGAACCCAAATAGCCCTAAATAAATAATATTTTTTAATTTTTACGATATATCATAGTAAATATTTGCCTAATTCAATAAAAACGCAAAAGGGGATTCCCGATTTGATCTCTTGGTTTTTGAATTATTTTACGAAATGCATGGCAAAATGCCTGATGAAACAGAATTAACGCTTGTGAGATAGGCCTGTGAAATAGTGACACAGGACACTTGAATGAAGAAATGAACTTGTTACATTGTGGGCTTGAACGTGTTTATACAAGAGCTCGAAGAACAAACATACGGCCTCATCTGTTACATTATCTTAGCTCATGCTATTCACCATTCTTGTGACCCTCCTTGTCACCATTCTTGGCGGTTGGTTGGTATTTGATAGAAAAGAGACATGCATGTCACCAAAGCTGAAACGATTAATACTTTTTGGAGTAGCTGCTATCTTTCTTGCAACAGCAGTGGGATTAACAGTGTCCGCTCTTAAAGAGAATATTGTTTATTTTTACACCCCTTCAGAAATAGACACATTAGAAATCGGCAATCGTGCTATTCGAATGGGAGGGCTCGTGCAAAAAGATAGTATCCGTATTGATGGGCTGACAGCTCGGTTTGTTGTAGAAGATGTAAATAGCCAGCAAGCCGTTATTTATACAGGGGCGCTTCCCGATATTTTTCGCGGTGGTCAGGGGGTTATAGTAGAGGGGAAGTTTAATAATGATACTTTCAATGCAGATACAGTAATGGCAAAACATGATGAGCAATATATGCCGCGCGAGGTAGCTGATAAATTAAAAGAACAAGGGGTCTGGCAAGGAGAGGCAACTAAATGATTACCGAGATTGGACATTTCTCGCTGATTTTTGCCTTTGTTCTGTCACTATGTCAGTCTCTTGCCCCTATTTATGCAGCCAGAAAATCAATAGATGCAATTCACAACGTTACTATCAGATTAGCGATTTTGAATGCCATTTTTGTATTGATATCTTTTAGCTGTTTGGTATGGGCCTTTATTGTATCAGATTTTTCAGTAGCTCTGGTAGCAGAGCATTCCCATTCTAGTAAGCCCCTCATCTATAAAATTTCTGGCAGCTGGGGCAATCATGAAGGCTCTCTGCTAATGTGGATTGTTATTCTGTCTGTTTTTGGTGCTGGATTAGCGCTTACCCAAAAAACAATGGGGCTCTTACAAAAATCAGCAACCCTGGGCGTGCAAGGGGTTATTAGTGCCGCCTTTATTGCATTTAGCCTTTTTACTTCCAACCCATTTGAGAGGCTTTCTGTGCCTGCGTTAAATGGCAATGGCCTTAACCCAGTATTGCAGGATATAGGGTTAGCACTTCACCCACCAACCTTATATGTAGGGTATGTGGGTTTATCACTAGCATTTTCTTTTGCAGTTGCTGGTCTTATCACAAATTCAGTGGATAGAAACTGGGCTCGTTATATGCGGGTTTGGGTGCAAATAGCATGGTGTGCATTAACACTTGGAATTGGACTTGGCAGCTGGTGGGCCTATTATGAGCTTGGTTGGGGCGGATGGTGGTTTTGGGATCCCGTTGAGAATGCCTCTCTTATGCCTTGGCTTGTTGCTACGGCCTTATTGCATTCAGTCATTGTAGTAGAACAACGAGACCTGCTTAAAAGCTGGACAGTCCTTTTGGCAATCACTGGTTTTTCATTATCTTTGCTGGGAACCTTTATTGTTCGCTCTGGTCTTTTGACCTCTGTTCATAGCTTTGCATCAGACCCAACACGTGGATTATTCATATTAGGTATTTTGATTTTCTCAATTGGCCCGCCGCTATTATTATTTGCCATTCAAGGCCCAAAAATAAAAACAAATGGATATTTACATCTACTCAGCCGAGAGACAGGGCTGGTAATAAATAACTTTCTTTTGATATGTGCATCAATCATTGTGCTAATTGGCACGTTCTACCCTATCGCATTAGAGATAGCGACTGGCATGAAAATTACAGTGGGGCCTCCCTATTTTGAGGCTACCTTTAATCCCATCATGGCATTACTGGTTATAATGATGGGGATTGGTCCATTTTTGGTATGGAAAAGAGGCATCCTGCCTAAATCAAATCAAATCTGGATAGTCGCAATTGCAGGTACAGCTGTGATTTCTGCAATTTCGTTTTGGGCAAGCCCTGAATTATCAATATCTGCGCTGGCTGGGATTGCAACTGCTGGATGGCTTGGTATCACCATTTTATGCGATATTTTTGTTAAAATTCAAAAATTAAACCGCAATTCTGATTTCTGGCCGCATATCCTCCATCTTCAATGGGGTATGTGGATAGCACATTTTGGCATTGTTATTTTTCTTGTTGGCGCTCTTGGCGATGGTATCTACAAAACCGAGTCTGTTGCGCGCATGCATATTGGGGATAAGATTTCCTTAGGGTCTGATAGTGCAGTGCTTCAAGATATTTCCACCAGAAATGGCCGTAATTATGAAGCGCTGGTTGCTACATTGAAGCTTTCTGATAGTGATAATATGCAGATAGGTATGTTATATCCAGAGAAACGAATTTACCCAGTTGAAAGACAAACAACAACTGAAGCTGCCATTCGTCAAACAGTGACCGCCGATTACTATGCTGTCTTAGGAGATGGTAATAAGGAAGATGGCTATACCGTAAGACTCTATCACAAGCCTTTTGTGTCATGGATTTGGATTGGTGTTATTATGATGGCATCAGGCGTTGCAACATCCATAATAATACAGCGATTAAAACCTAAACACACACAAACAGCGTTAACATCATGAATGTTCGTTATATCCTGCCAATTGGAATTTTCTGTGTAATTGCCCTTATTTCTGGGGTTGCAATGATATCAATATTAAATGGTGATCAAAGCAGAACCCAGCTTCCCTCCCCGCTAATCGGCAAAAAAGCGCCTGAACTTGTTTTAACCTCCTATGGAAGAAGTCAGGCCTCTTCCGATGCCGCCTTAGATTTTAAACAGATGATTGGAGATAAGCCTTTTATCGTAAATTATTTTGCGAGTTGGTGCGCCCCTTGCCAGAAAGAAATTCCGTTTCTGGAGAAATTATCTCAAAAAGTTCCGATTATCGGGGTTGCCTACAAGGATAAGCCAGATGCGTTGGCAATTTTTTTAGAACGGTTTGGCAATCCATTCCTGCATATAGGGCTTGATAATGATGGGAAAACGGCGATTAACTGGGGTGTGTATGGCATTCCAGAAACATTTCTTATCTCTGATGAAGGCATAATAATTATCCGTCATGCGGGTGAGATGACGCATGATGTTTATCGCTCTATATTCCTGCCCAAAATTGAAGAGATGATGCAATGAGAGGTGTAATCGGTGTCAATAAATCCGCTATCAGCCAACTTATCGCTGTCCTAATGGGTGTGGTTATAGCGATTACCCTGTTCTCGCCGCTTATTCTTAAAAACGCTTTTGCGATTACAGCTGAGGAAATGCTAGAAGACCCTGTTCTTGAAAAAAGGGCGCGCACTATATCTGCTGGTCTTAGATGCCTTGTCTGTCAAAACCAGTCAATTGATGATTCAGATGCAGAGCTTGCGATAGATTTAAGAAAGCAAGTGCGCGATTATTTAAAACAAGATATGAGCGATGAGGCGATTTTTCTGGCGTTGAGAGAAAAATATGGCGAGTTCGTTTTATTATCACCGCCGATTCAGCCTGCTACTTATTTGTTATGGATTGCACCTCTGGCAATTCTTGGCATAGGTATATTATTAATGGCGAATTTATTCTTCGCTGCCAAAAAAAATAATCGCGGCTCTTTATCACAAAACAACAAATCCTCTGGATTACAAGTTGTCTTGCCTTCAAGCAAAAAAAAGAAGAAGAGCGAGACAGGAGAGGCTCAAATTCCAGATATAATCAAAATCACCTTTCCTGTATTTGTGTTAATTCTAAGCGTTGCTATTTATCTTGGCTTGGGACGGCCAGACCTGAATGACCAGCCGCTTGCAGAACGAAGCGAGATGCGAGCAACAGCAGAAAAAGAATTAGAAGATAGGCAAAATGCGGCTCTTAAGGCCTTTAATCAAGCAAAAGCCCGCGTTGAGAAAAATCCTGAGAGTCTGTCAGCGCAATTTATGTTAGCAGCAACCGCATCGCAAATAGGCTCAATTGAAGATGAAGTTAACGCGCTGGAAAAATCATTATTACTCAGTGGCAGTGATGCCCGGATAAAATCTCAACTGGCTGAAGCACTTACAAGACAAGCAGATGGGCAAGTAACTAAAGCTGCTTCAAGCCTGATATCACAAGCATTGCAAACCAACCCTGAAGATATACGCGCTCTTTATTTAAGAGGCCTTGAATCATTTCAGAAAGGTGAGATGGGAGATGCCATACTAGCATGGCAATCCACAGCAACGCTAATTCTACCAGACTCGCCTCTAGCCGATACATTACGATCTGATATTGCAAAAGCTGCAACATCAAATGGGGTTGATATCCCAAAAATTAAATTTGCAAGCCTGCCAAAAAGTAATATTTCAGATTCAGGAGGCAATAATGCATTAATAGATGTAAATCCAACATTATTCGAAGAACAGCGCTCGCAATTTTCTAATCTATCAGAAATAGAACAAGCTCAATTTATCCAACAAATGGTGCAACGTCTCTCTGACAGGTTGGAACAACAGCCAGAAAATTTTTATGGGTGGCTTCAGCTAGCAAACGCGCATCTGTCGATGCAAGATGTGGCGTCTGCAAGTAATGCGCTTAACTCTGCCGCTAATGCTGTTACTTCCGACGAGCACAGAATTGCGCTAATCGAAGCTGCTCTTTTATCGCACACCAGCTTATCATTAACGCAACTGGTTGAAAACCAATTAGCCTTGCTGCCAGATAGCTTAAGGCAATCCAACTCAATAAAGTTTCTTGAAGGCGAATATTGGCGACAAATCGGAGATAATAACACAGCCATTAAGCTATGGTCAGATATCTTAAATGAAATTCCAGCCGAAGGGCAACAAGCGCAAACGTTGCAACAATTAATAGCGGAGCTGAGTAACTGATCTGCATTTTTTACCGTCGCTTTTTGCCATCACTAGTGCTGTCACTGATGCCGTTACTTTTTTAAAAGTGAACATTTAATCTAGCCAACAAACGCCTTTTCCACCACATAATGGCCGGGCTGTGAATTTGCACCTTCAACAAGTCCAAATTCCTCACAAATTTCTTTCATATCTGTATTCATTGCCATCGAGCCACAAATCATTACTCTATCCTGTTCAGGTGAAAATGGCGCGGCGGATAATAGGGAAAATAATTCTCCGTTGCGAATTAAGTCTGTTGCTCTTCCGGTTATTTCAGAATCCTCACGCGTTGTAGATGGCAAATATCTGAGTTGTTTCAGCGCAAATTCGCCTATCAGCGGATTTTCCTTCATAGTTTCAACCAGCTCTTTTCCATAGGCTAGCTCTGCTATATCTCGGCATGTATGTATCAATATAACCTGCTCATACTTTTCATATAATTCAGGGTCTCTTATAAGAGAGGCAAAAGGGGCGATGCCTGTGCCTGTGGCAATCATATAAATCCGCTTTCCAGGGATTAATGCATCTAACACTAATGTTCCGACAGGCTTTTTTCGCATGATTATGAAATCACCGATTTGTATATTCTGTAATCTTGAGGTAAGCGGGCCGTCTGGGACTTTTATCGAGTAAAATCCCAACTGTTCATCCCAACTTGGCGAGGCAATTGAATAGGCCCTTAATAAGGGTTTGCCTCTCTCATCAAGAAGGCCAAGCATTATGAATTCTCCAGAGCGAAATCTAAAACTAGCTGGGCGTTCTACTGAGAAAGAAAATAATCTATCCGTCCAATGCCTCACCTGTGATATTCTAACCGCATCATCTGTCTGCGCCGTAACCGTAAATGATGTCATCTAGCCTGTCCTCATTCTGCCATAAGGTCGTTATGTCTAACCAAAAGAAGCAGCATAGCCGTTATTAAGCAAAAATATACTTCTCATTTTTTTTTAATCTGTATTCGTGCAACGTCATCTTTCTATATTTTAGGTCATTTATGTCAATTACTTAAAATTGCAACGTTACGTCCTATTCTAGATTCAACTTTTATATCCAAGACTTCTTACAAGCTTCAGATTAGAAAACAATAAATTTAGCCTTGACTAACTATGTAAGTTCCCTATTTTATATATTATGGATAGTAAACTAGTATGTCAGCAGGAAATAGCATGGCTGATGCGTCAGTAGCGTCTACTCGCCCAAATTCAGTAAATAGCCAGAAATTAGTAATAACGCTATTTATCTTAAGCGTGCTTGGATATGGTCTTTTAAATCACGAATTTGGTGAGATCGTTATAGCGTCTATTGCTGATGCTTACATACAAGTAACCTCGTTTGTTGCCGCTACATTATTTTTATTTTACGGGATTGAGCGGCTATTCAAAATTGATATTACCAAGAAATTATCTGAGTCTGGAAATTTCCAGGTATTTTTTGCAGCCCTGCTTGGCGCATTGCCTGGGTGTGGCGGCGCTATCATCGTGGTTACCCGTTATGTTTCGGGCTCGCTTAGTTTTGGCTCTGTCCTTGCGACATTAACAGCAACCATGGGGGATGCGGCCTTCTTGCTAATAGCCAAAGAGCCAACCACTGGACTATTCATCATGGGATTAGGGCTCTTTGTTGGCACCATCACTGGATATGCAGTAGATAAGATACATGGAAAAGACTTTCTAAGGCCAAAAACATCTCCAAACCCGCCAGTTGATAATAGTCACGCCAGCAGGCAGTCAAACTCACTTGTGTTAATACGATTTTGGGTAATGCTTATCATACCTGGCATCGCACTTGGTATTCTTGCCGCTTTTCAAGTAGATATTGACGCATTATTGGCCAACCCCTTTATTGCCCAGCCTGGAACTTATCTTGGCTTTATTGGCGGGCTTTTCTGCGTATTTCTATGGGTGGCGCCTAGTTTTTTGAAAAAGGGCACTCAAAATAATGCTAAGATCCCTGCCTATTTAAGAGATACTATTGCTGACACAAACTTTGTGACGGCTTGGGTTGTATTTGCATTCCTGATTTTCGAAATCTGGATGTTTAGCTTTAATATTGACCTTGAAAGTTTATTTAGTGGTTTTGCTTTATATCTTCCTTTGATTGCTGTTGTAATTGGGCTTCTTCCTGGCTGTGGGCCGCAGGTAATCGTAACAAGCATGTATATCGGAGGCATTATTCCGTTATCTGCGCAGATTGGAAATGCAATCAGCAATGATGGCGATGCCTTATTCCCTGCTATTGCACTGGCTCCAAAAACAGCCATCGTTGCAACTTTATACTCAACCATTCCTGCTCTTATCTTTGGCTATGGATGGTTTTTTATGTTTGAATAGCACCCAGTTAAAAAAACCCATGCATCACTTTGTGGTCTTACCGCATTTGAAACTTTATGATATTATTTGGCCTCAAATAGCTTCAACGAGACATCACTGAAAAGTGGAATGAGCAAGATGAGCAAACAGACACATTATACGCTGTGGGAGACCATGGCACTCGCAGAATATAAAAATGCCCCTGAGAAAATTTCAGGAAAAACAAGTTTAGACGGTCTTGAGATTAAGCCGCTATACACAAAAGATGATTTAAAAGAATGTGATCATCTTGAAAATTTTCCAGGACAAGCTCCTTTTACGCGCGGGCCAAAAGCAACCATGTATACAGGTAGGCCATGGACAATTCGCCAATATGCTGGTTTTTCAACAGCAGAAGAGTCTAATGCATTTTTTAAACAAGCGCTTGCAGGAGGCCAGAAAGGCCTTTCGGTTGCGTTTGATTTAGCAACACATCGCGGCTATGATTCAGACCACCCAAGAGTATCAGGAGATGTAGGTAAAGCAGGTGTTGCGATTGATACAGTTGAGGATATGAAGCGACTATTTGCGGATATCCCGCTTGATAAAATGTCAGTTTCAATGACAATGAATGGCGCTGTTCTGCCTATTTTAGCAAGCTTTATCGTCGCAGGTGAAGAACAAGGCGTATCTGCAAAAGACCTCTCCGGCACCATTCAAAATGATATTCTAAAAGAATTCATGGTGCGAAATACCTATATCTACCCGCCAGAGCCTTCTATGCGGATTGTATCTGATATTATTGCTCATACTGCTTCTGAAATGCCCAAATTTAATTCTATTTCCATTTCCGGGTATCATATGCAAGAAGCAGGCGCAAATCTGGTACAAGAACTTGCCTTTACGCTTGCTGATGGTCTTGAATATGTAAAAGCAGCTCATGAACGCGGATTAGATGTAGATCAATTCGCACCACGATTATCTTTTTTCTTTGCGATTGGCATGAATTTTTTTGCCGAAACTGCCAAATTAAGAGCCGCACGCACTCTTTGGGCAAGTTGGATGTCACGCCTATTTAATCCTAGCGATACAAAATCACTGATGCTTCGCACCCATTGTCAGACAAGCGGTGCAAGCCTGACAGAACAAGACCCCTATAATAATATTGTCAGGACAACCATTGAAGCAATGGCAGCAACGCTTGGCGGCACGCAGTCACTACATACAAACTCGTTTGATGAGGCAATTGCCCTTCCCTCAGAATTCTCAGCAAAGATAGCCAGAAATACACAGCTTATCCTACAGCATGAGGCTGGAATAACAGATACAATAGACCCGCTTGCAGGTTCTTATTACGTCGAAAACCTTACCTCACAACTTATATCAAAAGCCAATATGCTGATTGAAGAAATAATGGATATGGGCGGAATGACAGTTGCCGTCCAGCAAGGATTTCCAAAAAGGGCAATTGAAAAGA
>ERZ802831.77-NODE-77-length-45853-cov-20.8584_pt1 | contig 45853 bp, 57 predicted proteins | sample MGYA00345655_ERZ802831 | MGnify/ENA primary metagenome ERZ802831 (study PRJEB30503, sample SAMEA104212376) | marine metagenome | biome: Westerlies Biome; feature: [SRF] surface water layer (ENVO:00010504) within the epipelagic zone...; material: water (ENVO:00002006)...
CTGGCAGGAAGTGCTCGTGGCTGCCAGTGACGGCACCTTCGCTCGCGACATCAGGCTGCATCAATCCAGCGGCCTCAGTGTGCTGGCTGCAGACGGTGACCACCGCGCCAGCATCGCTCGTCGGTACGGAACCACCGACAAACCCAATGATCTGTGCGACTGGAACATTGAAGCCTCCGCTCAAGAGGTGTGCGCCAGTGCGTCCACCATGCTGCGTGCTGACTATGTGGACGGTGGCCAGATGCCTGTGGTGCTCGCCAACCGATTTGGTGGCGTGATCTTCCATGAAGCCTGCGGGCACTTGCTGGAAACAACCCAGATCGAACGCGGCACCACACCATTCGCCGAGAGCATCGGCGAATCCATAGCCCATCCAGCGGTCACTGCCATCGATGAAGGGTTGAGTGACGGGGCCTTTGGCTCCATGTCCATGGACGACGAGGGAATGGAACCGCAGCGAACAGTTCTGATCGAAAAAGGAGTTCTGAAGCGGTTTATCAGCGACCGTGCGGGAGAGCTGCGCACCGGTCACGCCCGTACCGGCAGTGGTCGCCGCCAGAGCCACGGATTCGCAGCCGCAAGTCGGATGCGCAACACCTACATCGCTGCTGGTCCTCACAGCATTGATGATCTGATCGGATCCGTGGATCGCGGGCTTTACTGCAAATCCATGGGAGGCGGAAGTGTTGGCCCCACAGGACAGTTCAACTTTTCCGTTGAAGAGGGCTATTTGATTGAAAACGGAACCCTCAGCAAGCCTGTGAAAGGAGCCACCCTGATCGGTGAAGCCAAAGAGGTCATGCCACGGATTTCTATGTGTGCCGATGATCTTGATCTTGCCGCCGGCTATTGCGGTTCAGTGAGCGGAAGCGTCTTCGTGACCGTGGGACAACCCCACGTCAAAGTTGATTCCATCACCGTGGGAGGCCGCTGATCGTGGGAAATACACCTCTGAACGTCTCGGCTCTGCGTGATCGGCTCCACCATCTCGCATCCCGTGAAGGGATCTCGCAATGGGATCTCGGAGCCAGTCGGAGCAACAGTGCATCTGTTCAGGTTGATCGCGGTGAAGCCAAACAGCTGAAAGCGTCCCAACGCAGTTCCATCACCGTGCGTGTGTGGAATCAGCAAGGCCTGGTGGGAATCACCAGCACCTCCGATCTTTCGGAATCAGGCCTGGAAAAGGCGTTGATGGGCGCCCATCAGGCCAGCGCCTTCGGGAACAGCGATGAGGTTCCCCACTTCTCCCCCCTGGCAAACGCTCCAACAGAACCTCTGGATCGACCTCTCAAGGACTCCGAAGGCATTCAATCCCTGCTCAAGCATCTTCTTGAGGCAGAGAAGGAGCTCCTCAGCCGGCACCCTGCAATCGAAACGGTCCCTTACAACGGCCTCAATGAGGGGAGCAGCGAGCGCATCTACCTCAACAGTGATGGCGCTCTCCGTCAGGCACAACGCACCCAAGCCAGTCTTTATCTGTTCGCCCGCGCTGAAGAACAGGGACGGAAACCCAGAAGTGGAGGTGCGGTACGACTGGCTCTCGGCAGCACCGACCTGGATCTCAAGGGATGCATCGATGAAGCAGCCGAACGCACCATCAGCCATCTCAACTACAGACCGATTGATACGGGTCGCTATCTGGTGTGCTTCACACCGGAAGCTTTTCTCGATCTCATCAGTGCTTTCAGCAGCATGTTCAATGCCCGCGCCGTGCTCGACGGTGTGAGCCTGAGCAAGCCCGACACGATCGGCCAACAACTGGCCGTTCCCTTCTTCAATCTCATCGATAACGGGCTTCACCCTGCCCACGTCGGAGCGATGCCCTTCGATGGCGAAGGAACACCAACCCGTGCCCTGCGACTGATTGGGGATGGGCATCTGGAGAGCTTCCTGCACTCAGAAGCCACCGCCAGAAAGTTTGGAGTGCAGCCCACCGGACATGCCGGTTTAGGAGCCAAGGTTTCTGTTGGACCGGACTGGTTTGAGGTTCATCGCAGTGAAGGGTGCAGACCTCCAGCCGATCATCTGGATCACAGAAAAACCCAGGATTCGTTCGTGATGATCGAGAGCCTCAATGCTCTCCATGCCGGAGTCAAGGCCAGCCAAGGATCGTTCTCGCTTCCCTTCGACGGCTGGTTGGTGAATGGAGGTGAGCGCATTTCCGTTGAGGCAGCAACGGTTGCTGGCGATATCCGAGAGCTCCTTCGATCCATTGTTCAGATCGAAGCCGATCCCATCGTCACCCACGAAGGGGTGTGTCCCCATGTGTGGGTGGATGGTCTCGCCATCACCGGCGAAGCCTGATTCACTCACAGCGCGACTGCTTTGTCTTTAAAGATCCTGTTCTGGGGCACACCGGCCTACGCCGTACCAACCCTCGACACACTCCATAAGGCAGGGCATCAGATCGTCGGTGTGGTGACCCAACCGGATCGGCGACGAGGTCGGGGCAAACAATTGGTGGCGTCGCCAGTGAAAGCGAAGGCTCAAGAGCTGGGCTGTCCTGTGTTCACCCCGGAAAAGATCCGACGGGACCCGGAGTGCCAGCAGCAGCTGAATGCTCTGGATGCCGATGTGTCTGTGGTGGTGGCCTTCGGCCAGATCCTGCCCAAGGAGATCCTTCAACACCCGCCTTTGGGCTGCTGGAACGGGCATGGCTCTCTGCTTCCCCGTTGGAGAGGTGCGGGACCGATTCAATGGTCCATTCTTGAGGGGGACCCAGAAACCGGCGTGGGGATCATGGCCATGGAAGAGGGCCTGGATACGGGTCCGGTGTTCCTGGAGCAACGCCTGCCGATCGGCCTGCTTGAGAATGCCCATCAACTGGGAGAACGACTCAGCCAGCTCACCGCCGATCTGATGCTGGAGGCGATGCCGGCCATCGAGGCGGCTGGACCAGGGACGGAAGCAGTTCGTTGGTCGCGACTCAACGTGCGCCGACAGCCAGACCAGGGCACCTACGCCCGCATGCTCAGCAAAGAAGACTTTCAGCTGAACTGGGGGGATTCAGCCCTAACGACCCACCGAAAGGTGATGGGTCTTTATCCGGGAGCCGTCACGGTCTGGAAAGAACGCCGCCTGAAGGTGCTGGCAACGGAACCGCTGATCGAGCGTCTCAAGGATGCACTGTCTGAAGACGCCCGCGGCTTGGTAGGGCGTTGGAGCACAGGTGCGCATTCCCCCGGCCAGGTTCTTCACTGCTCTGGTTCAGGCCTGGTGGTGAGTACCAGTGGCTGTCCAATCCTGATTCGTGAAGCCCAACTGGAGGGGAAGGCAAGAAGCAGCGGGCAGACTCTGATCCAACAGCTCCAGGCAGTCCCTGGAGACAGCATTGGGCGCGAAGCAAACCCCTAACGATGACGACCGCGCACTGTTGAAGAAGGTGCGTTGCGCGCTCTGGGTTTCCCAGGTGGGCGCTTGCGACCACCGCTGAGATCCAGGGGCGGAGCCTTGAGCACAGTGGGCTCAAACCCGTTCACGGTCTGACGCTTCAGCTCTTCACCCGTCAGCCGCTCGATCGCTTTGAGGAGAAGCGCTTCTTCAGCGGCAACCAGTGACACTGCATGCCCCGTTTCCCCCGCACGGCCCGTACGACCGATGCGGTGCACGTAATCTTCCGCCACATTCGGCAGATCCAGATTCACCACATGGGGAAGCTGCTGAATATCGATGCCTCTGGCGGCGATATCCGTAGCGACGAGCACCCGGATGTTTCCTTGCTTGAAACCCTGAAGGGCACGGGTTCGGGCCCCCTGACTCTTGTTGCCATGGATGGCCGCCGCGGAAAGGCCTTCCTTGCTGAGACGGTCAGCAACCCGATTGGCTCCGTGCTTGGTGCGCGAGAACACGAGCACCTGACGCCAGTCCCCCGCACGAATGAGATGGCTGAGCAAATCACTCTTGCGCGCCATGTCACAAGGATGCACCACTTGTTCCACCGATCGCGCCGTCTGATTTTCAGGCGTGACTTGAAGATGCACTGGATCGTGGAGAAGGCCCGACGCCAACTTGCGAATTGGTGCACTGAACGTGGCGGAAAACAGAAGTGTTTGACGCTTCACAGGCATCAGCCTGATCAAGCGACGGATGTCATGAATGAAACCCATATCGAGCATGCGATCAGCTTCATCAAGAACCAGACACTCCAGCTGATCAAAGTGCAGGGCCCCCTGTTGATGGAGATCAAGCAACCGGCCGGGCGTGGCCACCAGCAGATCCACTCCCCCACGAAGGCGATTGATCTGTGGGTTGGCCTTCACGCCGCCGAACACAACATCGCTGCGGAGAGGCAAGTGACTGCTATAAGCCCTCACATTCTCCAGGACCTGGGCGGCGAGTTCCCTGGTGGGCGTGAGGACAAGAGCGCGAATCTGGCCTCGTCCAGCCGGTTTGCCGTGCCGAAGTCTCTCCAGCACCGGCAACGTGAAACCAGCTGTTTTCCCTGTACCGGTTTGCGCAGCTGCCATCACATCCCTGCCATCAATCACTGCAGGAATCGCCTGCGCCTGAATCGGTGATGGGTGGGTATAACCCTTGTCCTGGAGTGCCTCCAGCAGGGGTTCACCTAATCCCAGATCCGAAAACAAAGCCTGAGGATCAATGGAAACAGAAACTGCGCTGATTGTGATGCCGCCGCAAGCCACACCCTACGGGGCCATCCATTCACCTCTTAGTGATCGGCGTAGAGCAACTGCGCCTGGTTCCAGACCTCATCGAGCTGCTGATCACTGAGCACGAGTGCCTGGGGGTGAACGCGCGCCAGCCAGGCACGACGGTGCTCGGGGGTCTCATCACTGAAAAAGGTCTGCTGAGCTGCGAGAACGCGAAATTTGAGAAATTCCAAAAGCACAGCTCTGACCCGCAAGGAGGAATGCTGCATCCAAGGGTCCTCAGAACAATTGCCAAGCAGCATTGTCAGGGATCTCTGGAGCGGCATGGGGATCACTGGGTTCCTGCTGCGTGACCCTCCAAGCAGGAACCCTGCAATCGCGATACGTCGAGTGCTGAATCAGGATCCCTTCCTGATCATCCGTGGAGGCATAAAAACCACCAACCCACTGGGGCAACTCATTGATGCCACCTCGAAACCACACCCAGCATCGCTCGCGTTTCATCGATCCTCGGTGTTTTCACCGCTCCATTCTGAAAGCAGAAGCTAAGGCGCAACCTCACGGTGCACACAGCGTTCGCAGGGACCCTCCGGGAGCACGGCACAACGCAAGAGTGGGCTTCGTGCATTGAACCGACAACTGGGATCGCCAATCACCCAGCCATGAAGGAACCAGCGAGCATCGTCCGGTTGCTTCTGTGTCTTCACCAGCAAGACAACAGACCGAAGTTCATAGCGTCCAGAGCGAAGGCGGTACCGATGCCGCCTCTGCATCACCAGGAAACTTCTGGAGTCGATCGAAAACCAACGGCCTGGGTGGGGAGGATCCTCCATTTCCAACCGATCAATCGGCTGCTCACTTCCGAACTGACGAATCTCGATGAGCACGGTTATGTCTCTTCAGCAATGAGAGGCAGACGAATCGAAAATCCCCAGACCATCAAAAGGGCCACCACCGATAGGGTCAACAGCTCAGGAACATCGATCATCGGGAAGACCAGCTGAATCAGCAACTTGAATCCAACGAATGCCACTGCGAGGTATCCAGCCGATTCGAGTCTTGAATAGATCTTCAGCCATTGGATGAACAAGCCGGACGTGAAGCGCAGAGCGACCACACCGATCAGAGCGCCAGTGATCACAAGGAACAACTGATCACTGATTGCAACAGCGGCAGCGACACTGTCGATCGAGAACGCCAAATCAGTGACTGCCAGAGTGACGACTGTTCGGCGAAAGCTCACCGTCGACGAAGAGTCCAATGAGGTCTTTGAGTCGTCATCAAGGTCTGTGGGTCGCCAATGTTGATAACAAAGCCATAGGAGATACCCACCTGCCAGCAGCTGGATCGGTGGGAAGGCGAGGACCCATTGCGCCATGAGGATGAGCGCCACACGGAGCACGAACGCCATCAACACACCCAGATTGAGAGCCTGGCGCTCGAGAGCAGGATCACTCTGCTTTCGGGCAATCGCGGCCAGCGCAATGGCATTGTCAGCCGATAACAGCAGTTCCAGACTCACTAAAACCGGTAACAACGGGAGTAGCTCACCAAGGTGATCAACGCCGTCCAGCCAGGCGGTTAAAGAGGGCAGTGCAGCTGTGTCCATCAACCCAGCCTAGAAATGGGACGCGCCGACCAGTGGCATGAAAACCCAAGCCCAGCTTTGCCATCACAACGACCAGCGCTGCATTGTTCGAGTGGAAGGCTTTGACGGCGACACGTCGCTGGGCAGTGCCCTGGGCGAAGCGCCCACGGCAACCGAAGCAGAGGATCAGGCCATTGCCCGACTGAAGCAACGACTGGACACGTTCAGGGCACCCGTAGCCGGCAGCAAAGAACTCGTGCGCCGCAGCAGCCAGGAAGGGGATCGGGTTGCACAGAAGCCAACACCTGTCTCTGAGCCGCCGATAGCAACAACGGTCGAACCAATCCAGCCCTCGGGCGATCACGCGGCACCCACCGCGGTCAATGAGGCACCCACTGATCCCGACGATTGGAGCGAAGAGCTCACGGCAATCGATCTGGAATTGCAACGCATCGGCTGGGATCGTGCCAATGAATCCATTTATCTTGAGCGGGCGTTTGGTCACAGCAGCAGACATCGACTCACACGCTTCAGTGATCTCGTGGCTTATCTCAAGCGCCTGCGTGAACTACCAGCTTCTAGCGATGCAACAACTGCTGGAATCCCATTACGGCGTTCTGATCTTGTCAATCAGTGCGATGAGATTCTGAAGCGCCTCAATTGGGAGCAACAGCAGGCTCGAGAGTTTCTCCAAAGCAACTTCCAGGTGGGATCAAGGCAGCAATTGAGTGATGAACAACTACTCGGATTCAACATGCTGCTGGAGGAGCAGTTGCTGAAATAGCCAAGAAACCAGTGACACCGTCGAAGAATCCTTTCACCATTGCGATTAGCCGCACACATCCCCATTGCAAGGGTGGAATTGCACCAACAACAGACTGATGCCAGTCGCCAATGACCAACTGAAGCCAGCAGCAGCGAGGTGAGTTCTCAAGAGCTGTGCCTGACCCTTCAAGAGCGACACTGCCGAGTGGATGGTCGGAGACCTCGGTTGTCAGGAGGTTATCGACGGATCCAATCCCGATTGCTAAGTAATTAGAAGACCCCCTTTTTGATAATGGGCAATCTCCTGCGTTTCAACTTCCTGGCAGCGATTTTGATCATGCTCGGAGTTTGTGGATGCACCACGAACCAATCCTCAGCCAACTCCTCTTCAGTACCAGAAGCGCCGACAAAGGCCGATGAAACAGAGTCGAAACAAAAGCCGCATTTGGCAAGCGAAGACACCGTGAAGACGATGAAAGGGAGAGCCACTTGGTATGGCCCGGGGTATTACGGCCGCAAAACCGCAAGCGGTGACGTACTCAAAAAGGGAACAATGACGGCGGCTCACAGCAGCTTGCCGCTGGGCACTGAGGTAAAAGTCACCAGAGTCGACACCAATGAAAGCGTGACGGTGGTGATCAACGACCGCAAGCCCTACAAAAAGGGCACGGTGATTGACCTGGCCCACGGTGCAGCCAATGCCCTCGACATCGATGAAGACGGCACAGCCAGCGTCATCGTTGAGGTGATCAACTAAGGACGATCAGGTTCTGCTCAAGAGGAGATCCGCCTCTTCTAAGCCTTAAAGGTTGAACGTTGCCGTCGGGGTGAGTATTTCACCGGGGGGGGTCATCGCAGCAACAAGTCCATGAGAGAAAACAACTTCACACCGCAAGTGAGAGTGTATTGCGAAACGCTTGCTGCCTAGATTGTGATACTAACGATCTAACAACCTATTTTTCATTGCTTACTCGAATTCCCAAAGCATCAGATCCGACAAGTGAGGGAAGTCACGAACACGTGATTCAAAGCTCATGTGGCAAGTTCATTGCAATCATGGAGACTCAATCGAAGCCATTGCCTTGGTGAGCCACTGGATCCACATCCAAAACCAAGGGTTTTTGTCGTCAACTTCGAATGGGCTATGAATCAATCTTCCTCATCAACCACCAAGGCAAGGTCTGCGTAGGGGAAGAGGGACTTTGCTTGAGCCCAAGCGGCTTGCAAGCTATCGGCTTCGATGGTGCTGATGGGATGGGTCTTGGCGCTGATGGATCACCGTTGAAAGACCTAGCCCCATCACGGATCCCACATTGGAGTGATTTTTGCGTACCGACATCTGAAATTTCAGACAGTGCCCAAGCTCCCGCTGGGTTTCCTTGCTAATCACCTGCTGCAGAGGAGCAAGGATGGCATCACTGAATGGATTCAACTGATCCCTAACCAGTCAGCCTCAACGGATGTCAACCCAGGAATTTCGACAAATCCGTCAGCTCGCTGATCGCCATCATCATCAATAGCCAGACTGACACCCTGAATCATCCAAGGCTGCAGATTGCCTTCTTGGCCTGGTATCAGATCCACCATCCAAGTAATGGCTTGAACCTCACCCGGACGTCCTGTAAACCCCTTTGAACCAACGAAATGGCTGGCTCCTTCAATAAGAATCCGATCTCCCTGATCCGGACGAAAATCCGTGATTGTGTCAGAAAAAATAGAGTCAACACGCTCCGAGTAGCGAAAGAGGAAGAGATCAGCACCTGCACCTCCAGACAGAAGGTCATCACCCGAACCGCCGATCAGGATGTCATCACCCGAGCGACCGAAGAGTATGTCATCGCGGCGACTTCCTATTAACTGATTGTTTCGACGATCACCCGATATCAAACCGCGTTGTCTGAGCTTTGCATTTGTTTCTGCTTTCACACGAATTCCCAGAGACTCCGGCAAGCGATCAAGAGGAGACTCTTGAGGTCTTCGATTCAATTTGACTGCAAGCGGAAGCTCCTCGAGGTCTGACAGCCGATCCACCAACAGTGAATTGCGTTTTGCGAAACGCTCATAAGCATCCCAACGGGTGCTGCTGATCCCTCCGAGGACGGGATGAAGCCTGTAGTCCTTGGTTTCAACCTGCAGGCGAGAGAATTGTGGGCTGATATAAAACGCTTGTGCCAGTGCTGAAGAGGGCATCATCTCCACAGATCACCACGGCGCAACACTCCATTTATAAGAACGATCCACTGATTGAACAGCAGTCTCAAAAAAAATCACAACCAGGGATAGTCTTTGTTGGTTGCATCCTCAGAACACGGATCCTGACCACGCCCTCCCTGGAGATCCTCATCGGTCACGATGTGATCCAAATAGGCAACACATCATTGCTCTGGAGTAAGGCTGTACACCCAAGACTCAAAACCACCACCAGCATCGGAACGAACAGGGAGACCATTGGTGCAAGCAACCACCAAACCAACCCATTCTGAGTCGAGATCAGCTCAAGGAGGCCAGGGGATCTGGGATGGTGTTGGTGGGAGCCTCAAAACGACCTTCAAGCACAAATTCAAGACGCAACTTCATAAATGTGATGAACGTTGCGTCGGTGGACACCACAGCCGCAGAGGGCTCAGGGACCTCCTTCTTGACCACTGAGAGTTCCGGACTGCTCAGAAAAGCTGGTCTGCGCACCAGCCAGAAATCGATCTCTCGTCCTTCCTCGGCGTAATGACGTCTGCGCTCCTTCAGCACCTCTTCAAGAGGCTCCTCCTCAGTGAGGAAACGCTCGCTGGCAGCGACGAAGTGATAAGTGGTCATCCTGGATAGCTTCCGAACAGAGGTTCCCGACGAGGATTCTGAACCAAGGACCTCATCTCCCGGACGGCCTGCTGCAGCCCCACAGCAAGAGACCTGGCCACGATCGAATGACCGATATTCAGCTCTTCCATCCCGTCGATGCAAGCAACCGGTTCAACGTTTTGATACGTGAGGCCATGCCCCGCATTCACTCTCAGGCCAAACGAGCGAGCCAAGGCTGTCGCTTCAATCAGCCGAGCCAGTTCTGCTGGTTGATCGGTCCATTTTGATTCGGCATAGGTGCCGGTATGCAACTCAACCCAACGGGCCTTGCAATCACGGCAAGCCTGCAGTTGACCCTTTTCTGGGTCCACAAAAAGGCTGACTGGAATCCCAGCGTCCTGCAGAGAGCTGATCTTGATGGTGAGGTCAGCGCGTTGGCTGCTCACGTCGAGTCCGCCTTCGGTCGAAACCTCTTCACGTCGTTCCGGCACAAGAGTGACCATATCGGGTTGCACCCGAAGCGCGATGGAGATCATTTCATCGGTTGCTGCCATCTCAAGATTCAGGCGGGTCCGCACCGTCTGACGCAACAGATCCACATCCCTGTCCTGAATGTGGCGACGGTCCTCGCGAAGGTGAACGGTGATGCCATCAGCGCCGCCGAGCTCTGCCAGAAGAGCCATCGGCACAGGATCGGGTTCCACCGTTCTCCGCGCCTGGCGCACGTTGGCGATGTGATCAATGTTGACCCCGAGGCTGGCCACGGCGAACGATTTCAAACCTGAATCCTATGGAGCCAGGTGAGCGCACCGGCCGCAGGATCAACTGCCCTGCAAGATGCTGGGAAGTGGAAGGCCAAGGCCTAGCTTTCTCAACGATGAACTGTGGCTCAAGGCGGTGCCCAGCAGCCTGGCAACACGAGCTTCCGCCCTTGAAACGGGTATCAACCCTTTTTGGGCGCCTTTGGCCATGGTGGTCACGCAAGATTTCGCGCTGCGCGGATTTTTTCGAGAAAGAATCGTGCTTGGACGCCACCATCTGCCGATGCAGGGCCCAGTCCTTCTGGCCCCCACCCATCGCGCCCGATGGGACGCATTGATGCTTCCGATGGCAGCCGGTCGTCGCGTCACCGGACGGGACTGTCGATTCATGGTGACGCGCACGGAAATGGCAGGGCTCCAGGGATGGTTCCTACAACGACTGGGGTGCTTCGCCGTTGACCAGGACAAGCCATCCCTGACAACACTCCGTTTTGCGCTGGATCTGCTGGCGAACGATCAACAATTGGTTGTTTTTCCGGAAGGACGCATCAATCGTGATGACGAGCCGATCGTGGTGGAACAAGGGTTGGTACGCCTAGCTCAGCTCGCCCTAAGACAAGGGGTGCAGGTTCCTGTGGTTCCTGTTGGTTTGGCGTACAACCCGAACCGACCGGCCCCCTTCAGTCAGGCTGCCATCTGTTTTGAGGAGGTGCTGAAGATTTCAGGCCGGGGCAAAGAAGAGACCAAGCATTTCAACCAATTGCTTGTGAAGGGCATGAAGGCGGCTGAACAAGCGGCAAGGATGGCCGTTGGACGACCTATGGAATGCCTTTAAAGTCCGCTGACTAGAGGTTTTCATCATGCGCTCACGCCTCATCTGCTCAGCGCTCGCACTGACGGCTGGATTATTCGTCAGCCCAGCACTGGGTCAGACCGCGTCGGACGCGACTACAGCGACCGTCAATAAGGTTCTTGCCTCGACCGGTGCAGGGTTCAACGTCGCAGCCGTCGAATCGCTCATCCAACGCGGAGATTCCGCTGTGTCATCCGGCAATTTGGATCGGGCCAAAAAGGATTACGACAATGCACGCACCGCAGCAAAACAGCTCCTTGCTTTTTATCGAGACTTGAGTGGAGCTTTCCGAGGTCTCGACGCCAGAATTCCGCGAGAAATGGATGCAAAGGGGCGCAAAGCACTGTCTCTACTGGCGCAGGCAAACCTGAGACTCGCTGCTCTGTTCCGCCGCCAGAATCAACCTGAAGTGGCCGTGCCTGTGCTCGTTGAAGTGGTTCGCCTGATGACACCGGCAAAACCGGAAGGTCAGAAGGCCTACCAAAGTCTTTTGGAGCTGGGTTTCGTTGACACTCCCTTTCGGGGCGGCCAGAGCGCAACAGGCAGCTAAATCCGACCAACTGTCGCGCTCATCTGCCAGCATCAGTGTCTGTATTGTCTCGACTCCATGGTTCAGCCAGATGCAGTTGGCGCTGCCATACGCAGTGCCTTGCCTGATGCCAAGGTCAGCGTGGAAGATCTCACCGGTGGCGGTGACCACCTTCAGGTGAGTGTGGTGTCTGAAGCGTTTGAAGGTCTCAATCGCATTCGTCAGCACCAGCTGGTCTACAAAGCTCTGAAGGAGGAACTGAAAAGCGAAGCGATCCACGCTTTGGCTCTTAACACCTCTACGCCAGACTGACTCTCTCTAGTACTAAGAAGAAAAACCATGGATGCTCAAACCAAGACCCGTATCGAAACTCTCATCAATTCCAGCCCAGTGTTCGTCTTTATGAAGGGCACGAAATTAATGCCCCAGTGCGGATTCTCGAACAACGTAGTGCAAATCCTCAATGCACTCGGAATCGGCTTTGAAACGTTTGACGTTCTCACTGACATGGAAATTCGCCAAGGAATCAAAGACTTTTCCGATTGGCCGACGATTCCTCAGGTTTATGTGAAAGGTGAATTTATGGGCGGTTCAGATATCCTGATCGAGATGTATAACAACGGTGAGCTGAAAGATAAACTGGAGATCGCACTCGCTAGCTGAGATCAATATTGCTGAGGATGCTGGTAGAGCGTACGTAGATCACCATCAGGACCAATGAAACTTGATGGGTCCATGATCCAGCGTTCGACCAGCGCCTCGAGCTTGGCAAGCTCTCTGGGATCGAGACTGCCCGTTCGTCTGAGAGCATGCAAATAACCATCTGCGTAGAGACGCAGTTCAGAAGGGCCATGGAAGCGACTGGTCAGTTCCTGACAGGCATCACACAGCGATTGGAAGTGACGAATAGCTTCCGGATGCTGAAGGGATGTCATCTTTGGTGAGGTCGGCAGCCCCTGCTACCAGATTGCCGTTGAATTGGGCTTAGCCTATAGCCGCTTGACCACATCGTGTGACTCCTCTTTCCCGAGATCTGCTCACTAACGGATCCGGACTGGCGCCGGTCCAGCAGAACCCAGCTCCAAGCACCCCGGCACGTGAACCGGCGCGCGTGCTTGTGGTTGAACCCCATCCAACCCTTCGAACCGTTCTCGTGCAGCGCCTGCGTCAGGACGGGCACCTCACGGCGGCCGTGGCCTCATCAGCTGAAGCCATTGAACTGTGTCAGGACCAATCACCCGATCTGCTGATCAGCGCAGAGATCCTGGAAAAGAGCTCGGCATTACGCCTCGGCCAGCAGCTGCGATGCCCTGTGATCGTTCTCACGGCTCGCAACGGTGCGGAACCCGTTGTGGGCCTGCTCGATGACGGTGCAGATGATGTACTCCGCAAGCCGTTCGGCTTGGAGGAGCTCGCTGCACGTTGCCGGACCCTCTTGAAACGGGAACGCAGTGGCCTCCAGGAACGGGTCAAAGTTGGTCCCCTCGAGGTGCATCTTCTGCTTCGTCAGGTGACTTTGAGCGAAAAACCTGTTGAACTGAGTCCTCGCGAATTTGCTCTCCTCTGTGCACTGCTGATGCCTCCTGGCATGGTGCGCAGTCGGCAAGAATTGCTGAGAATGGCGTGGCCACCGTTCAGCGGGGGTCCACGGTCAGTCGATACCCAGGTTTTAACTCTGAGGCGAAAGCTTGAGCAAGCTGGCCTGGGTGATGGCGGAGGAATTACAACTGTTCGCCAGCAAGGTTATCGTTTCAGCCTTGATAACCTGCTGGAATAGCCAGCCAGTTGAATTGAATAGCAGAAGCAATCGATAATTCAGCGATAAGCATCAAAATGGCAAGTATTGCAAGTAACTGGTAAGTCCAAGGAGGCGTTAGCCTTCCAATCCCACGTGTATCGATACCCGTTTGTTCCTCAACAATCTTCAAAAACTGATCAAAACGCTCTAATCGTTGGGGGAGAAGACGATGTCCCTCACCTAAGGTTTTGAGGTAATAAACAGTACCGCCTTGACTGGTACCAACAGGTACAACTCGGCAAATTTGATCCCAGCGCAGCTGCCATCCCCGACGCAACAACCATCGGCACCAAAAGGGATATCCAACGACAAGACCATTGTCATCCACGGAAACTTCTTCACTCAACAATGCCACCACGAAGAAAAGGCCGAGTGGAGCGGCTACCCAGAGCCACAGTTGTAGGGGATGCGGTGCCATCAAGGGCAGTGGAAGCACCAGGGCCAGATATACACATATCAAGGTTCCACGGATCAATTTGGAAAGGCGATATCTATCGTTCACTGTTCACCGATCCTCTGGAGATCCTGGCCTGGGTTCGATCACCTGAGAAGGGACATAACCACCGGTAAACACCTCGGATTCACGGCCTTTCCAGAATTCGCCCATGCGCATCAGATCGGCATGGGCGTCCTGCAGACTTTTCATATAAGCCTCGGGCGACATCGAAGACTTGGCTTCTTTGAGCTTCGCCAGCCGCAACATCTGCAACATCCAAGGCTTACCAAGCTCCCCGCGTTGCTCCATGTACCGAGCGAGATCCGCTGCGCTGGGTTGAGACGGCGGGGCCATAACCGATAGAGCTACCTGAAAACCTTAAGAAGCAACGCAAAGACCTGTGGCTCGCTACGCCGGCAACGCCCAAGCGTTTAGGCCTAGATCGGCGCCGATGCGATGGCTGCAGGCATAGCCACTGAACGCCACCGCATTGAGACCCTGTCCAGGGAAACAGGAGTCACCCACGCAGTACAACCCTTTCAAACCGGTTCGGTTGAACGGCATCGGCAGCAATCCCGGCAGGCGCATGGATGGAATCGGGCCATAGCTACCTCCCATTCGCCCGAGGAAACGGCGATGGGTGCGAGGTGTCCCCACCTCCTTGAGTTCGATAGAGGCACCAAGGTTCGGCAAAATCGATTCCAAACGTTGAATCATCCGTGCGGAATCTGCCGCTTTCTTGGCCTTGTACTGCGTGGGAGTCAGTCCAGACCAGGCGGAAATCTCACTCATCGTGAAGGTATGCACGATGTGGCGACCTTCAGGAGCCAGAGACGGGTCAAGCAAGCTGGGAATCGAAACAAAGATCACCCCCTGTTCAGACTCGAGCTCATTCCAGTTTTCAAGGAGGAGGTGATGGCAGTGCATCCCCTCTGGAATGACGCCGGCCCTGACACCGAGATGCAACGACAGAAATGAACTCGAAGGTTGGTAGCGGCGACGCCAGGTTGCTTCCGCGACTGGAGTATTGCCTGAATCCACGAGGGTTGCAGAAGGAGAGCCATCCCCCGCAAAGGTGTCCCAGCGGGTGGCGTTGCTCACCACGCGGCGGGCAAAAAGTTCCTGTCCATCGGCGAGGCGAACGCCCACGGCTTGCCGGTCTTCGATGATGACGTCAGTGACTCTGGAGCGATAGCGAATCTCACCGCCATGGCTCTCGAGGCCAGCAACCAATTTCTCGGCGATCGTGCCGACGCCTCCCTTCGGGTAATTAATTCCACCGGCGTGACGATCGGAAAACACCATGCCCGCATTGATCATTGGTGTGCGGTCGGCTGGCATCACTGACCAGCAGAAGCATTCCATGTCAATCAAACGCAGAAGCTCCTCATCGCGGATGTGCTGACGTGCCACATCTCCGACGTTGAAAGGAAGCCAGCGAGCCAAACCAAGACAGGCCAGGGGAGCACGGAAAAACACCTTGGCCAGATAAGCCGGATCCTCGAGGGACAACAGCGGCATGGCATCAAGACAACGAAACACCTGCCAGCAGGTGTCATAAAACGCACGGATGCCCTTGGCCTCGTGTGGAAAGCGAGCCGCCATGCGAGCAATGAATCCGCCGTAATCACGGTCCACCTGCATGGTGAGACCGTCAGGCAGGTGGTATTCAAGCTGCACGGGGTCTGGCACCGTGTCACAGCTCTGACCTACATCAGCCAAGGCCCGAGTCAGCAGATTGGTATGGCCGTGCTTTCCGAACCCGAAAATCATCGAGGCACCCACATCAAAGGTGTATCCATCCCTCCTGAAACTCCCGCCCGACCCACCAGGAATCACGTAGCGCTCGAGCACCAGCGTCTTCGCCCCTTTGGCAGCCAGCTGGGAGGCAGTCACCAGACCACCAATCCCCGAGCCGATCACGATCACATCCCAGTTCGGCTTGGTGCTCGAGGCCACGTGCTCGGTTCGCGTCAGCGTCCAAACCTAGGAGGCGCTGCTTGCTGAGAAGGGAGAAATGGCGGTAAGAATCACCTCCGTCCGAACAGGTCTGGCCAGCAAGTCACGACAGCGTTCCTGGATCCGGTCGCGAATCACATCGATCGCAGCACCATCCATGGGTTGGTTTGGATTGAGGTACACCACAACAAAGGCAGTGCGCCCCATCTCGTACACCGTGAGATCGAGCAACCAGCACGACAGTCCAGCAAGAAGATCCTCCAAAGCCAGTCGTGTGCTGCGGATCAGATCGGATTCAGCCGACATTCCAGCGGCCTGACCGAGCGCGGTCAGAAATCCCTCCAGTGGTTCGCGCAGCACCGCAACACTCACGACCAACACAAGGACTGAATCCACGATCGGTATCAGTACGGCCAACACTGAGCCCTGAAGCAGAGGCGTCCCCAGCAAGGCGAGCCCTGTCAACCCGCTGATCAACCCATCCACGCGCGCAGCCTTCGCCTCAGTGAGAAGGATCCGGGAGTGGCGACCTGCCATCACCCAGTCATGTTGGTGACGCCAGGCCAGGCCCCAGCAGATCACCACCATGGCCAGGGAATAGACCGCCACAGGACCGAGGCGAACGGCCATGACGGGAGTGCCGTTGGTGTAATCAACAATTGTGCTGAATGCCGAAACAGCGGCACATGACAACACACCGATCAAGACAAGAGAACGGAACAGCACATACAACGCTTCCTGACCGTCGTATCCATAGGGATAGGCCCGATCGGGGGGGCGCACCACATTGCGGCTGATCCGTGCTGCGACCAGTCCTGATCCCACCATCACCGCGGAATACAGACCATCAAGGAGCACGGCATAAGATCCGGAAATCACATGGACACCGATCCCGGCTGCGGCCATCACAGCGCTGGCGATCACCCCGATTTTCAGGGACCGACGTTCAATTAGTCGGTCTTCAGGCCGGACAGGCGACATCCAGAGGGGTCCTTTTCTCCGTTGCTAGCAGAAGATCGGCTAGCGCCCTGTCCCGATAAGCGCCGTAGCGGGCGCGCTTGTCGCGGATGCGCTCGGGAAGTTCAGGCAGCAACCCGAAATTGGGAGGCATCGGCTGAAATTTTCCGGACGGTGCTTCGCTGATGAAATGCGTTAACGCCCCAACCATCGTGGTGCGAGGAAGATCAATGGGGTGTTCTCCCTGCACTAGGCGGGCTGCATTGGTGCCAGCGAGCCAGCCTCCGGCCACGGCGGCGGCGTAGCCCTCTGTACCGGTGATCTGGCCAGCAGCCAACAAGGTGGGCCTTGAGCGGAACTGCAGGGTGGCATCAAGCAACGCTGGAGCTTCCAGAAACGTGTTGCGGTGCATCACGCCGAATCGAACAAATTCCGCCTGTTCAAGGCCAGGAATCATCTGCAAAACACGTTTCTGCTCCCCCCATTTGAGATTGGTCTGAAAGCCCACAAGGTTCCACAACCGGCCGTCCTTGTCTTCCTGACGGAGCTGCACCACCGCATAGGCACGTTTGGCCCGGCGAACATCCCGGTCATTCACATCACCCCAACGCGGATCCCAAAGGCCAATTGGCTTGAGGGGTCCATAACGCATCGTGTCTTCACCGCGCCTGGCCAGTTCTTCGATGGGCAAACATCCTTCGAAGAATGTGGCATTCGCTTGATCGAAGTCTTTGAGCTCTGCCTGTTCTGCCTCCAACAAGGCATCGCGGAAAGCCAGGTACTGCTCACGATTCATTGGGCAGTTGATGTAGTCCGCGTCGCCTTTGTCGTAGCGACTCGCTCGAAAAGCCTTGGTCATATCGACGCTGTCACCTTCAACGATCGGGCTCGCGGCATCGAAGAAATGACAGTCCGCCCGTCCGGTGAAGCGGCGCAGATCCTCAGCGAGAGCATCACTCGTGAGTGGGCCCGTCGCGAGAACGGTGACCTGGTCAGAAGCCGGAAGCGCAATCTGCTCTTTGCGCTCAAACGAGACCCGGGGATGCTGGTCCAGCAATTGGGTCAGCGATGCGCTGTAACGGCCACGGTCAACGGCAAGAGCCCCTCCCGCGGGAACGGCATGACGATCGGCCATCTGAATCACGACAGACCCCAAACGCCGCAATTCTTCCTGGAGAAGTCCCGCCGCCCTGTCACTACTGAGGGCTCCAAAGCTGTTGCTGCACACAAGCTCCGCACATTCAGAGCTGTGATGAGCGGGAGAGCGACGAATGGGCCGCATCTCCACCAGTTGAACATCGATGCCGGCTTCAGCCACTTGCCACGCTGCTTCCGTGCCAGCGAGTCCAGCACCGATCACCACAACGGATGGAGTTGCCAAATGGATCAGGGTCGGTGGAACTCAACCCTATCGATCCAGGCGGTCGATCTCAATCAGACCCGACTGCGCTTGATCATCAATTGAAGCTGCCCAACAGCGGCACGACCGATGTTGAAGCCGGCCCAACCCAGAGCAAGAAGGATGGGAGATGCCACGAGGACGAGCCGGAGGTCCATGAATCCAGTCGGGAGATTGGGAGATCCTAAGGATTGCAGAGCCCAACGACGCCGCGTTGCATCAATGCGTTTGGATTTGCAGCATTTGCTGCCAAGTGCGCGCCAGTTCGGCATACCGGCGTGCATGCTCCCTCTGAGCATCAAGTGCGTCTTCATCCTGCTGACGCTTGACCTGCGCCGGCACACCAGCAACAAGGCTCCCCGCCGGAACATCTCGCGTCACCACGGCACCCGCAGCCACAAGGGCACCACGGCCCACGGTGACGCCATTGAGGACGATGGCACCGATGCCGATCAGACACCCATCTTCAAGGGTGGCGCCGTGGACGACGGCTCTGTGCCCGACAGTGACGTCGCTGCCGATGATGACGGGTGCTCCCGGATCACCGTGCAGAACGGCTCCATCCTGAACATTGCTGCCCGATCCGATGGCGATCGGTGCCAGATCTCCACGCGCGACAGCCATCGGCCAGAGGCTTGCAGCAGCGGAAATCTGGACATCACCCATCACAACAGCACTATCAGCCACCCACGCGCCTGGATCGACCCGGGGGGAGGAAAAGACTGCGTTCAGGGGGCCGGTCGGTTCAGTCATCGGACCTGCTGCGGGATGAAACCCATGCTTTCAGCTCATCTGAACTCGTGCAGGGCGGCCCCTTGGACGAAGGTTCCCCCGGGTGATACTTTTCAGGGGTGCTTCACGGCACAACCTGTACCTGTGTCGATGCACCGGTTCAAGTAGGGTCGCTAGCTCAGCGGTAGAGCACTCGGCTTTTAACCGATTGGTCCTGAGTTCGAATCTCAGGCGACCCATATTCTTCATTCTTTACATGTTTAAAGCGACACCCGCGCAGCTGTGAACCATGGGTGATCTGTTTAAGGTCGCAATCGTTGATGACGATCCACGACTTCGCAAATTAATTGTGGAGGAGATGATCGACGAAGGCGTAAATGCTTTTCCTTGTGAGACAGGTCTTAAGCTTCTTCAATTACTGGAGCGCGAATCAGTTGATTTGATTTTTCTCGATCTAATGATGCCTGAAATGGATGGCTTTGCGTGTCTTAAGGAACTTAAAGACCGATCGATCACTGTACCCGTCATTGTAGTAACCGCACTTAACGATGAAACCAAGCGCCTGCAAGCTAACGATCTTGGCGTAGTCGACTACATCCTCAAACCTGATCTGTTTGAACATCTTCCTGAACTTTTGGATCAACATCTACCTGGACCACGTGTTCCCCGGAAATAGTTTTAACGATAGGAAAGCGAAGATTGACCTTGAATGGCTTCGAAGCTCCAGCGGCAGGACTCTCTCCTTCAAACAGAACCTCCCCCCGCATCCCTTCGACAAGACTCTTCACAACAGACAAGCCAAGGCCGCAACCATCACCTTCTCCAAGGGTTCGGTGAGCCTCTAGCCTGCTGAAACGCTCAAATAGCGCGCTGATGTCTTGATCATCAGGAATCCCGGGGCCATTATCGGAAAAACTCAGATCGACGAAAGATGAGTTGACGACAACGTTGATCGTGAACGTGACGTCAGATCCACCAAACCTCAAGCTATTGCCGAGAAGAGAGTCAAAGATTCGATTCACCGCAAGCTGATCAAACTCCATCAAGCAATTTGAAGGGGTACTTGGCCAATGCATATGAACTTTCGATCGATCATCTGCGACAAGCGAGTTCAACCATTGATCAAGAAATTGATCCAGTGGCGCACGCTTGAGATTCCAATTAAAGCGATCAGTATCCAGTTCTGAAAGAAGCAGTAGTTTGTCAACGAGAGCGGCCATTCGCTTGGTTTCATCGATGGCATTGTTCAGAGCTCTGTCCAGGGGGGCCGCCAATGGACTCTTCCGATCGAGGCGACGCAAACTTCCAGAGAGAATGGCAAGAGGAGTTCGCAACTCATGAGCCAAGGAGTTGATGAAGGCACGTTGCTGTTGGAGCGACTTTTCAAGTGGCTCAAGATCTCTGAAGATCAGCAGTGTGAAGACACCGCCCATTTCGGTGATTGGCCGCCAAGACACCATGCGTTGAAGGACATCCGATTGGCTGCTTTCAAGGGACGAAATCGCCTGAACCAACAAGGAGGCCTGCCCTTCACCCAGACGAGATTGATTGAGAGGATGGTGAGAATCAGTCAACGGAAGCAACCGTTGATCCAGATGGCGTAAGCAAATCAGGGCTTCCAAGCGCTTACCAATCACGCGCAAAGGAAGACCGCCCCCCCAAAGTTCAGCGGCTGTCTGATTCACCCAGCGCACCTGGCGCTCGGAATCAACGATCAGCATGGCTTCACCCGTGGCATCGAAGGCCACCCTCAGCAAACCGAGTGACTGTCTCAGCTGGGAGACGAGTGCAGAAGTCTCGCTCTGCGGTGTCGCGGATCCTTCAGCAGGCATGGGGGCCCTCCAAGGGCCTCAACGTGGCCGCAAAACTCCAGCCTTCTTTCGAATCTTTTTCAGCCACGATGAAGTGCTCACTGCGAATCACGGAGCCGTCGGCGCAGATTGTGGCCAACTCAAGAGGATGATTCACCACCTGCGACGACTCGGTGATCTGAAAACGGGCAAACCCAGCATGGTGAAGTTCACGGAACTCCTCCGGAAGGATCATCCCGAGCGTCTCCCCAAGGAGAGACGAATCCCATCCGTAGATCGTGCCGAAGCGATCATTGAACTCAACCACAAGCCCTTCGCGATCTGCACGCACGAAGGGGAGGTCGAAACGTTCCCGCAAGGACGCAACCGCTCCGGGGGTCCAGTCCATTAAGGAGTCATCATCTTCTCTAAGGGTAGGCATGAGAGTTGATGGCACACACAAGCAAACAACCAAGCAGCGCACGGGCCAGCACTTACAATCTTGAAAACGGGGCGTGGCGCAGCTTGGTAGCGCGGGTGCTTTGGGAGCACTAGGTCGCAGGTTCGAATCCTGTCGCCCCGATTAGTCTTGTCATCTCAGCATTCGTAGCTGTTGAGACGTTTCTTATCGTTGACAAAGGTCAATGTTTGGTCAGTTGTCAATGGAACGGTGGAAGTTCTTACTGCCCTAGCCATCCTCCCCTTTTTGGCTGCCCTCGTCGTCGGAGCTCGTGAAGCCGAAGAAGCCAGCCGCAACAGCTAATCCCAAACACACTTGAACACTCGAATGTGAAGGTTCGGGTCTGATAGGGGTTGTATCGGTGGTACTCGCCTGAATTCCGTTGCTAAGCCGGAGTCAGAGCCCTTTAATGCAATGCGCTGGAAGCTTGTCCTGGCCAGTCTCATTCTGGGAAGTTTTGCATCGACATCCAAGGCCGACACCTCCAGCGTGACCCTGCAAAGCGGTCAGTCCATCATGCAAGCCAATGCTTCTCTCACTGCATCGGGATGGCGTCCTGCACCTGAACGCCCAGTTCTTGACTTTGAGAAGACCCTGTCAGGAACTGATCTACGGGCTCTAGCGTCTTGCTCAGGGACAGGGCCAGGCTTTTGTCGGTACGACTATCAACGCGATGGTCAGCGTCTGTTCGTTGTCACAGTTGCTGACGGCAGCCGTCCAGACAATGCTGGCATCGTGTCGCAGTGGTGGACTGAACCCTGAGGGCAGCCTGGTCTTAAGCCAACCCGTTGACAAGACGAAGGGTTCCCCAGAGATCGAATACACAGAAGACGATTCCGATCACAATCAGATCCCAGGCTTTGTGGCGCAGGGCCCAAGGAGCAAGAAACACTTCGGCAATTCCATGAAGAGCTGTGCCTAGGGCAATGTGCTCGAGCACCAGCAGTCCATGGGCCAGGAGAAAAAGACCACTGGCGACGAATCGCATCGACACCGTCCAGGAAGCTGACACCCTCGTCCTCAAACAGGACGCCACACTATCCGGTTCACTCTGGATCGTCCTGGACTGAAGACCAGCGCAAGAGTCGCTCCTGCACAGAACCATCCCCCATGAGATCGAGCACACGTCCGCCGGGATCCCAGGCCCTTCCGAGCGGACAGGGCTGCACAGGATCAAATGAGGCAAGCGTCGAAGGGCAACCGAGCAAGGTGAGCTGAAAGTCGGGGCTTAGCTCGTCCTGCCAATGCTGATGAATGTGTCCGAACAGCACAGCCCTGACCGACGAAAACATTTTCAGAACATCCATCAGCTGCGCTCCATCAAGGAGACCGATGCTGTCCATTGCAGGATCACCAATCGGAACAGGAGGGTGATGAAGAGCAACCACCACGAACTTTCCGAGGGTCTCTGCCTCCCTGAGCTGACTGGTGAGCCAAGACATCTGAGCACCACCGATGAGTCCGGCGCATCCCCCTGCTCGGTGACTTGAGAGAACAAGCACACGCCACCATCCCTTATCCACCATCCCGGGAGCTACGACCCAGCGGCGCCCTAGAACGGCCCGCAGCCGTTGGGGATGATCATGATTGCCGGCCAACAGGCCAAAGCGAACTGCACTTGCAGAGTTTTTTGTGATCGCATCGTCAAGCGAGTCCCGCAGCCGCACATAACCGCACCAGGTTTCGTCGTGGCAGCAATCTCCAGTGACCAGAACGAGGTCAGGCTGTTCATGCAAGGCCCGATCGAGAGCCTTTCGGAACAAAGACAACGCTGATCGTCCGCGAACCCTCCCATCGGCTTGCGCCACCAGGTGTGGATCACTGAGTTGAATCAGTCGTGGCATGAGCAGCGTCAGGAAGGCCAGCGCCAGGCACTGCGTTCCAGCATGGTCTGTTCAGGAATTTTTGTGGATCCCACAGCTCACGCTCCAAATACACCCGGTGACAGCCGTCACCATCCGCTAGAGCGTCGATCAATCTGGGGGAGTGGGCGATCACCCAGACCTGCGTGCGTTGAGAAATGGAACGAATCAAACGGGAGAGACAAGCCATCAGATCACCGCGGGCAGCGGCCACGATCAGCGTGAGGGCACGGACAAGATTGGATTGATCGCTGCCGTTGGCCCATAATCTCAATAAACATTACTATTGAGAATCGCTGCAGGATTCGGTTGCCTTCTGCTTCCACCCAACCTGAGGTTGGCGGGTCCTTAAAGCAAGGGCTCCATCAAGAGGGACGTCGACTCACACCCCAGCGACGTCGGATCCTGGAGCTGTTCGAATCGCTGGGAAGTGGACGACATCTCAGCGCGGAGGACGTGCACCACCAACTGCTGGACCTTCAATCAAAGGTATCGCTTGCCACGATTTACCGCACATTGCGACTGTTGGTGGAGATGGGGTTTCTCCAAGAACTGGAAACCAGTAACGGCAGTCGGTTCGAACTCGCTGACGCCGAACACATCCGCCATCACCACCTCGTTTGCGTGCGATGCGGACGCACAGAGGACTTTGAAAGTGAAGCTGTTCTGAATGCAGGACTGAAAGCCAGCACAGGATTTGGATTTGACCTCATCGGGTCCAGTCTCACAGTGAGCGGCATTTGCCCTCAGTGCCAATGAAGCGGGATCAGTGATGCCCCTTCGGATGCTCCGAGCACGGCATCCAGAAATTCCCCATTTGATGGGCCCCCTTGCAGCCAAGGTTCTTGGCTTGGTCTTCGGCGAGCTCTCGGGTTGGATAGGCGAGAGTACGAGGATCGTCTTCGGTAGCGGACTGTGAGCCTCCACCGCCATGGTGCGCGTTGTGATCATGAACACCAGGCTGTGCTCCCATTCGCACTAAACCCATACTCATCGGTCCAGCGGTCCACACCCCCATGGTGTTCACTCCAACTGCCAGCAGACCCATTCCCACGATCGAGAAATTGATCACCCCCATGGCCACAACGCCAATGGAGACAACACCCATCGGCACGATTCCGATGCACACAACGCCCATCGGCACGATTCCAATGGACACTGTTCCCAACGGAGCGATACCGATGGCAAGACGTTTGGGTTTGCTGCCGCAGTGGGCCGGCCCCTGATCAGACAGTTGTGAGGCGTTCATGCTCCCATGATGACGTTTGTTCCCACCGCACCTTCACCTCGCCAAGTTGGATGTGATGAATATTGGTCAACTCCAAGCATTCCACGAGGTTCTCGTGATCACCCCCCTGAGATTCGAGCAGGGAGCGGAGGCGGTCCTTGCCGTTCGCGAACAATGCATCGTGGTCTTGAATCTCACGGCCATGGAACCGTCTTTGGCGCAAAGAACTGCCGATTTCGTTTCCGGGGGAGTCAGAGCACTGGATGGCCAGGAACACCGGGTTGGAGATCAGGTTCTGCTCTTTGCGCCAGCAAACGTCGACGTGAATCTCAGCTGAGCGAACCGCCACAGCTGGAACCTTGTCCAGCTGTGCAACCGAAGCAGTGATCCGCAACGGCAATCGGCTGATCGACCAAGCCATCCTTCGTTGTCAACAAATCCTCGAGCACAGCTGGCTCTGCGCCGACTGAACAACCAAGTTGTTGGTTGAAATCGCAGTCATGAAGTGCACCGGTCCAGCTGACGCTGATTAACGTGCGACACATCACCCCATCCAGATTGTCTGAACAATGCGCCTCTCGAAGGAGGGTTTGATAACCCTCTAGCTCTCCGCTGACCTCCAGGTCTCGAGCAAAACGCTTGATCGGCATGTTGGCAAGCGTCAGCAGATGATGAAAAGAAATCCCGTGGGATCCCTTCAATTGCTCCCTGTATTGCTCTTCCAAAGACTGCTGGGGCGGAGGCAAGGAAGGACCTGATGGGTTGTAAACAAGATCCAGCTCCAGAGGAGATCCAGGCATTCCATATCCCAAGTGATTCAGCACTTTCAAGGCATCAAGACTGCGCTCGAACACACCTCTGCCCCGCTGCAGATCGACCCGTTCCTTTTCATAACAAGGAAGCGAGGCCACGATGCGCACACCTGACTCGGCGAGGAATTCAGCTAGTGATTCCTGCCCAGGTTCCGACAAAATCGTGAGGTTGCAGCGATCAATCACCGCAACGCCTAGGGCGCGGGCGGCACGTACAAGGTCTCTGAACTGCGGATGAAGCTCGGGGGCACCCCCTGTCAGATCAAGGGTTTTCAACTGGCAGTGCCTCAGGACCTGCGGAATGAGCTCCACCTGGTGAGACTCCATCATTTCCGTACGCCAGGGACCTGCATCCACATGGCAGTGACGACAGCTCTGATTACAGCGGTAGCCAAGATTCACCTGAAGTGTTTCAAGGCGTCGTCGTCGTAAAGACGGGAATGGCGAGGGCAGAACATTCATGGCGTCAGGATTCAATTTTAAGGACGCCGCTATCAATGATCCGCAGCCATCCGGTCGAGTAACGCCACCGTTCAAGCATCACCTTGGGTCTGTCGGTGAGCAGCACACGGCTTGCACTTCCCTGCTGGTCACGCGTCACGGTGAGGCCACAGGCGGACACTTTTTGCCAACGTCTTTGATAGAGGATTTCGCTGTAGCGACGTCCAACACGTCGAAAGCGTCGACCACGAACCGATCCATCCTCCGACCAGGTCTCCAGCTGCAAACCACCCAGAGGGGCATCGCCACGCTGACCCTGGCGGATCACCAGAGAACTGCCAAGACGAGGAAGAGCGCAGTCTGCAGAATTCAGCAAATTGATCCATCATCGGTATGCGATTTTGAGCTGCAGCTGTGCGCATCTGGCCGCTGATCGCACTCGGAGTATTCGCCGGGATCGCCGGGGGAATCAGTGCCCGCATCTTCAGTGGCGGAGCCTTGAACTGGCCTGAGCCGTCAACTGAACTGATCACGGTCCTGCGCAAACAGCCGCCGCCCCAACCCCCATCACGGGATGAGATTGCTCGCTTCGTCCCTGATCAACGTGCCGAACTCGTCCGAGCGAACGGAGACCCCATCGCAGTTGAATACAGCAGTGTGATTTTGGATCCACGCTGGATTGATCTGGAATTTTTCGGAGGTTGGAACCGGGAATTCGAAGCCAATGAGGATCCCGAGGCCCTGCTTTTTTTCACCGGCCCAACCTTCGAAAAGCAGTTCGGCCGGGGGGAACTGGATATGGCTCTCCATGGCGATCTGATGCTGAGCAATGGAACCTGGCGGGCTGGAAATCGAGCGGCGGCGGCTGGAAGGGCCTACATCGCCATTACAAGTGAAGGAGAACTGGTCTTCGGATACGGGGATCTCACACCGTCTCGAGAGGAGAAATTCCGTCTCTTTGTTGGTGGATTGCATGCCTTCAGTCATCAAGATCAGATTCCTCCAGCCGACTATCGCGGTGTCTACGGAGAGATGAGGCTGGCCGACGTTCGCATCATCTATGCACTGCGATCCGATGGCGCTCTTGAAGTGATTGAGACAGCCGACGGTGTCCATTTCAATGACCTCAAGCTGCTGGTGGAACAACGCAACTTCACGGCAGCCTTTCTGCCCGACCATGCCTCGAAATCCCGGCTGATCGTTCCGGGCACCAGGCCGTGGAGTGAGGAACAGGCCGTCTGGGTGAGTGGAGGCAAACCTTCCATCACCCAGTTGCCGTTCATGCTGAGAGTGCTCGCCCGTGATGCGCTTCCGCAAGCGCGATAAACCAATTCACATACCGCTCCGGGCCTTCAGGGATGCAGACATCAAACCGCAGTGAGTCGTGTGGATCACTGATCCCCTCGAAGCAACCATCAAGCAGGGAAGGACGATCCACTTCCCCGCCGCTGCTATCGACGAGGACAACGCGGTTGTGGTGCCCATAACTCTCTCCAAGCTCCTGGAGAAGGGTGAGAAATCCGCGGTCACTGCCACCACGTAACCAACCCTCCCCTGAAGGACAAGGCGTTGAGGTAACGGTGTCGCCAACGCCAACAAGGTGGGGCATCAGGTCCTTGGCAATGCGCTCATGGCAGAGCGCGAGCAGTGCCCCATGGTCGTGTGGAGCTGTACGCACGTTGAAGTTCTCACCCAAGGGTGCCTTACCAGTTCGATTGGCAATGTGGCGATTGATCAAGACCAACAATCCAACTTCCTTGATTGCCCCCCGCAGCATGAACTGAATATCGGTGCTTCCCACATCGCCGGCTTCAGATGGTTTGAGGCGCTCAAGACCTTCCTGATCCCGTCCAAGGTTCGGAGCCACATGCAAAAAGAAGGAATGGCCCAGACCTTCGGCTGCTGCCATCGCCATCAACTGATCCATGAGCTCCTGAAGCATCGCCTGCAGCTGCCGTTGCCGAGCCACGTCATTCGGAATCAGGCTGAAGAGGCTGTTGAGATTGATGGTTGGCGAGACCTGGGTGTCGAGGATCGCCCGCTGAATCTCCATGGCCATCGCTTCGTCTCCGAGCTCGGGCATGACGGAAGGAAGGCGCTGGGCAAGAAGACCTTGCATACGCGTTGGCACCTGGGCGAGAAACGCCATCTCCGCATCACTGACGCCTGGATGGGTGAGCTCTCCGTAACAGTCCTGCAGCTGCACGCCACCAGCGGCCAGTCCCGGGAGGTAAAGGCCTTCCCGTGCGGCCGTTGCAGCATCACCAAGGGCAGCCTCCACAAGCCGGTTCACGCCACGGCGGCCCTCATGCTCTCCGTTGGTCAGAACTTGAAAGCGACCCTTCAATAGCGCGGCCGCTCGCACATAATCCGCTGGCATCCGGCGGGTGAGCGGATCCTTCACCAGCGGCATGCAAACACCGTCCAGGTCCTGAACGATCAACAGATCAGAACTGGAGAGGAGCTCCTCATGGAGTTGGGCAAGATCCATCCGAAACACCTCGATCGCTAAACCGGTCGTCACGATCCCACGATCAGGCCATCCAGCCAATCACTCACTGGAGGCAGCTTGCCGGAACGGATGAGATGGATCGTGGCCACTGCTTAGGCTTAGGCATCAAGGCTTGATCAAAGGAGATTGCGCCGAACGCATGAACACGGCCCTGAACAGCAACGGCTTCTTCCCTCGCAGCTTGGATGGCGATCTGGTTCGGCAACGCATCCGCGATCTTGAGTCAGGGAAAGTGGGCTTCTACAGCGTGGGGTTGTACCCCGCCTCACTTGCCTACAACTGCGCTATGCAGCAGGACGAACCTGCGTCACTGCTGCTGGCTGCCCGCCCTGGGAGAGAACTTCTGGGTGCCTTCTCCCAGGATGCTCTCGATGGGATGGACCCGGATCACGTTGCCAGCGTGGAGCGGATGGGAAGTCATCTCCAAAACGGTCAGCGCTGTCCCAACACCCTCAAGGACCTGTTGCAGCGCTGCGAGCTGGTTGTTCTCAGCGCAAACAGCAATCACGTGGAGGAAGACCTGCAGGAAGCCTGCCGATTGCGTGAGGAACTCGGCCGTGAACATGTGGTTCTGGCCTGCCTAGCCGGGTCATTCAGCCACGACCACATCGCCAACGAGTCGTATGTGCTCTGTGAGAAAGTCCCCAATCTCGGATTCTTCTCCGGATTCCATCGGCACGGGGCACTGCGCAACCCCCACGACAGCTTCACGGCCAACTTCTGCCACCCCAGTGCCCTCACAGCCCTGCTTGCAGCACGGATGCTGGATCGCCTCTCCCCGAATATCCAGGTCTCACCTGGGGTTCACAACATCGAGGGGCAATACATCAAAGCCGCCAAGAACATGTCATCGGTGTTCGCTGGTTTCGGCTACACCTACCACCACGACAATCCCGGGGTTCTCCCCACCTTGCTCACCCTGCTGCTGGATCAATGCCTCGATCAGGCAGCCACCGTGTCGATGGCTCGCCGGAACAGGCAAAGCCTCTACAACCGGCAACCCTTTCCCCTCACTGAACTCGGCTACGGGGTCCAGAGAATCGAAGCCGCTCTTGTTCGAGGAGGGGATATGGAGAAGGTGCGGGATCACACCTTTGCCCAACTCACGGCGATGGTCGCCGATGTCCGCGGCAGCATGATGCGTCCTGTTTCCGGAAAGCCAACCCGGAATTTCCAGGCAGGACAAGTGCTCGCCGAACACATGCGCGCGGAGCAACGCTGCCCTCAATCCATGGAGGAACTGGAAAACTGGTGCGAAAACGCTGGCTTGCGCAAGGGAGGACTTGAGGGACTCAAAGCACTGCGCTACTGGCCTCAGATCGCCCGAAAATATGCGATTCCCGTCCATGACGCCTCCATGGTGAACCTTCTGTATATGGCGATCTATGGCCAATCCAGCACCAAGGATGTGGCCTTTTCGGTGATGACCGAAAGCCGGGAGCTTTCGAATTACTGTCAGGAATCTGTTCGCCCCACGCACAGCCGTCGCTACGCGGACGCGCTTCAAAACCTTGATCAGCCAGAAGCGATGGACCTGGTGGTGAATGCGGTGATCGCTGACAACGCTCGCCGGTTAATCCGAGACGACTCAGGACTCGAGGAGTCGGAGGCCAACGCCGAGCCTCCCGCCTATCTCAAGGCCATGAATGTGATTGAGAATGCGCTCTGAACCGATGGCTACACAGGCGGAAGCATCACGCAGGAATCAGCAATCTCGCGGTAGGGGTCTGGATCACAGCTCAGCACGACCACCTGAAGCCCAAAGTCAACAGCTTGGCGCAACATCGTCAGGACTGAAACCAAACGCTTGGGGTCGGTGTTGGTGAAGGCATCGTCGAACAACAGGGGCAGGCAACCGTCATGACTGCTGCGCAGGGTGTCGGCCATCGCCAGGCGCAGAGCGGCATTGAACTGCTCCTTCATGCCTCCACTGAGCTGGGCAAAATCAAATGACCGCCCGGATCGTTGCAGCCGCAGGGCATTCAAGCCTTCAGTGGGATCGACATTCAGCTCACACTCGTCCGAGGCCTCCAGGAGTAGAGGAGCCATAAAGCGATTGATGCTTTGCCTGAGGGGCATGGAATAGCGCCTGGACAGATCCCGTCGCGCCTCCTGGAAACGCCTCAGAAGCAGCTGGCGCGCCTCAGCCACCAAAGTTGCCTGCTGTTCAGCCCGGATCGCCAGATCCCTTGCGGCTGCTGTCTCCTCAACCAGCGCGTGCAAGTCGCTACGGCCGAGACGATCGCAACGCTCAAGCAGGCCACCTTGTTCACGATTGAGATCCTCACGCCGACGGGAAAGAGTGTGTTCTTTCTGTTCAAGAGAGGCGAGCTGCATCTTGGCGTCGGCCGTTCGATCAAGACCAGCCTCGGCAGCCAGCGCGAAAAGCTTGGACTGCTGCACGCGGCTTGTCTCCATCAGAACGTCCAGCTGACGCTGGATCTGTGCCGATTCACCGTGAGTCTCCACCAAGGCTTGGCGTTGTTGGCGTCGTTGAAGCTGCTGGGCTTCCAGGCGTTCCACAGTCACCCTTCGCTCTTGCCGTTCCGACTGAACAGCGATCAGGGTGCGTTCCAGGGCCTCAAAGCCCGCGCGAAGCGTCCGTGTCTGCTCCTGGACGGATTTATAGGAGGCCCGGCAGTCGAGGAGTGCCTGATCTAGAGCCGTGGCATCCATCGTGAACGCTGTCTCCGGTTCGAGGTCCTGCTGAAGGGCTGACAGTTTTTGCCGCAGGGTTTCAAGGGATTCATTGCCGTCACCTTGGGCAGGACGCTGCTGATCCAACTGCTGGAGGCGCGCATTCACAAGAGCGAGCTCCTGGGTGAGTTTTTGCTGCTGAAGCAGCTGCTCCCTGGCCTCATCCAGGGATGACGCGCCCCACTGACGCAGTCCTTCGTCGAACGCCGCCTGGAGTTGTGAGCGCTCAGTGGTCAGTGAGGCCATGCCTGTGCCTTCTCCGGGAATCACCTGCACCATCACCCCCCCACCAACTTGGAGTCGGAACGCCCCGGAACGCTGCAGGGTCTGTCCTTCCAACAACGCATCACCATCGAGCACCACCTCCTGATCAGCCGCTTCCAGATGAATGGACGACGCCATGCTGTTCAGTCGGATCTGCAGTTCTCGAAGACGCTCCTGCAAACGCTGCAGGGCAGACAAAGCCTCGTTGGTTTGTCCCGGTGCAGCATCAATCTTGTTCCGGAGTGATGTCTGTTGCGATTGAAGCTGTGCCCGCAGATCATCCCGTTGTTGATGGTCACGAATCCGGGTTTCGAGGGTCCGGAGCTCCTGCTGTCGACGCAGTGCATGACCGCGCTCCTCAAGCGCATGTCGCTGCTCTTCTAGAGCGTTGAGAGAGGCCTGCCTCATTTTGAGTTGCTCGGACTGCTGTGTGGCCAGCACCACCGCTTTCTCCAGATCGTGGCGGTGGGCCTGGATTGAACAGCTTGTCGACTCTGTTTCGGCATCAAGAGACTTCAGGCTCTTGAGTTGCTGCTTGAGCTGTTGTTCCTCCTGAATCAGCGGTGCGAGCGACCGCTGCAGATCGAGCAGGGTGGTTAGCCGGCTGCGCTGCTGTCGTAGTTCAGGAACAGCGCCAGTTTCAAGATCTCGCAGGGCCTGCTCATTGCGATCGAGCTCTTCGCAGGCCGATTCATAGATCTCCAGCTGTTGGCACGCGTCCTGATGGCGCTGCTCAGCCTGCTGCAACTCCTGACGCCGCTTCCAGAGTTCGCTCTGCTGCTTGACGCCACGACTGGTGAAGCTGGAGGCGACCAACGCCTCCAGCTGATCGTGAATGTCTTGATCCAGGGGTGATTGCAGTGATTCCGAAGCCTGGCTCTCCAAGGCAGCAATGAGGCCATTGAGGTCGTAATGGCTGCCATCGAGATCAAGAAGATTGCGGCCTGCAAGCCCTTGCATCACCCAGAGATGGGCCCAGCGGCTGGGCAGGACCCGGTTCACTTGCCGACTGCCGATGATCTCCTCAACACCGAGCAGTGAAGCCAGGCGATCCTCGGCTTCTCCGCCCAGATGCGCTGACGTACCGATCCGACTGAGGCGGCAGGTGCCACCGGAACCACTGAAAGATTTCTGCAGAGACCAGTGATGCCCATCCGCTTCGAAGTCGAGTTCCACTTGGGGATGACCGGCATGCACCGCGGAGCGCAGATCACGAACGGCGGCACCGGTAGCTGTGGCACGCACGAACAACGTGCGATGCATGGCCTCCACCAGTGAGCTCTTCCCCGTTTCGTTGCCACCGCCGATCAACGTCAACCCCGGAGCAAACGCCACCTCCAGTTCTCGGTGGCGGCGCACACTCTCCAGCCGGCAGCGGATTAAGCGCATGAAGTGGCGACGCAGAGCTGATGGAGTTCAATCAAAGCCTGCTCGATCAGTGGGTCAGCACCACCCTCGAGCTCTTGTTTCAAACCTGCCGCAATGCTGCTGAGGAGAGGACCATCGCTCCGGTTTAAACACTGATCGAGTTCTCCATCGGTTGGATGTCGCCGAAGCTCACCTCGCAAGCGCAGATGCAGAAGCTGCTCTGAAAGCTCTTCAAGAAGTGCTTGCAAACGACGATGGGCGTCCAAGCCAAGCCGGCCGTTCAGTTCAAGTCGCAGTAGATCCCTGCCCACGCGACTGCCGATGCAAGCGTCGAGTTGATGGTGCAGGCGCTCCAGATCGGGCATCCCCTGGAGCTGCATGGTGATCCGATGCCAAGCAACCCGCCCTGTCGTGATCATCTGAACCCGAGGATCGTCCCCCCTTGTGAGGTCGGCCAAAATCACCTGCGACCGCTGATCATCTGGACCCGTTGGGAATCGATCAGGCTCAGGTGTACCGCTGTACCAGGCATTGCTCTGAACCTGCATCAATCCATGCCAGTCACCGAGAGCGATGTAATCGAGCTCTCCGGTGGGAAGTTGCTCCAGGTTCAAGGAATTGACATCAGTCCCTGAGCCGAAGCCCTGCACCGATCCATGGGCCAGCAGAACGCGTGGAGCCTCTGGATCCAGATCCTGCCAGTTGAGCTGATCAAGCCAGCGCATCGGACCGACACTGTCGTGACGACGAAGCAGGGGACAGGGCAACAGGGTCAACCCCGCTCTGCTCATGGGCTCGGGTTGGGTCAGAAGCTCCAGATTCGGGGCCCGTTCACGCATCCGGCGCTGAAGATCCTCCCGCCGCCAGATACCACCCGCACCACCGTGGTCATGATTGCCGGGGATCACAAGAACAGGGCACGGCATCGCACCGATCAGCTCCATCACCTCCAAGACCTCCGCGGCCGGAACGGTTGAGGAATCAAAAAGGTCGCCGGCCACGAGCAGGGCATCCACCGATTCATGGCGGGCAACGTCGCCGATGCGGCTGACGACCTCGACACGTTCTCTCTGGAGACGAGCCTGTTTCTGAGGATCAGTAATCCATCGGTAGGGCTTGCCGATCTGCCAGTCAGCCGAGTGAAGAATGCGGGGCACGCGCTCCCTTGATGCTGTCGGAGCCCATGGTGCCGCCTCCCCGGCTGTTTTTCCGCACACTCCTTACTGGCAAATCGGCTGGAAGACGGCATGGTTTCGCTGTGAGACCCAGGCGATACACCGTGACCAAGGCTCCCTCTGGCTCCAGCACATCCCTGGAGACCATCGCCGGACTGTTCCATCCACCAGAACAGATCAAGGCCATCGATCAGCTGGGGGCTGGAAACGTGAATGACACTTTCTTGGTCACCCTGGAGGCCACCGCACCGAGGCAAGCCTTCGTGATGCAGCGTCTCAACACGGACGTGTTCGAGAGCCCGGAGCTGGTGATGCGCAATCTCCTGCGCCTTGGTGATCACGTCGAGCGACGATTAGCTGAGGAACCACCTGAGCTTTCGGGGCGACGCTGGGAGATTCCAAAGGTTCTTCCCACCCTCGATGCCGACGGGCACTGGGTTGAACACGAGGGTGAATTCTGGCGATCGATCTCTTACATCGGAGCAGCAACAACAACTGATGTCATCAAGGATGAAGCCCATGCCTGGGAGCTGGGTTACGGCCTTGGGATGTTTCACCACCTGATCAGTGATCTGCCCACGGAAGAGCTGGCGGACACCCTTGAAAATTTCCACATTGCACCGGCGTATCTGGCTGAGCTCGATGCCGTTATCAGGAGAACAGCTCCCATCACAGACGCCAGAGTGAATGAAGCACTTGCCTTCGTGGATGCGCGTCGTGAAGGCCTAGATGTGCTTGAGCAAGCGTGCGCCAGGGGTGAACTGAAGCGCCGACCCATTCACGGAGACCCGAAGATCAACAACGTGATGATTGATGACCGCACCGGGCATGCGGTGGGGTTGATCGATCTCGATACGGTCAAGCCCGGATTGCTCCATTACGACATCGGCGACTGTCTCCGCTCCTGCTGCAACCGCCTCGGCGAGGAAACCGCAACGCCGGAGCAAGTGGTTTTTGATCTTGGGCTCTGCCGCTCGATCCTGGAGGGTTACCTCAAGGTGGGGCGATCCTTTCTCAGCGATGACGATGTGCGCCACCTGCCTGCGTGCATCCGCTTGATCCCCTTGGAACTGGGTTTGCGTTTTCTCTCTGATCACCTTTCAGGCGACACTTATTTCAAAACCGAGCGAGCCGGTCACAATCTGGATCGGGCCTGGGTGCAGTTTGCTCTCACCCGCTCGATCGAGCGGCAGTGGGATGAGCTGGTTTCCCTGATCGAGAGCCTTCACGGAGTGAACTGAAATGGCACGCCATCCTGTGATGGTGCGTCAGGTCTGCCCGCTGGTCCCCTTCTCTCCAGACGCATCCCCGACCCTGCTGGCCAGTGCCGAATTCGTATGGGAAGAACACAACACCCTCGAATTGAGTTTCAGCCTGAGGCCAACGCAATTGGGGCAGCAGCTTCCCATGCTGGATTTCATGGACACTGCACCTGGCTCGAGCCAGGGCAGCGGGCAGCGCCTCGATGGTCTCTGGGAACACACCTGTTTTGAAGCGTTTTTTGCCCAACCCAACCAGGATCGTTATTGGGAGCTGAATGTTTCACCAACGGGCGACTGGAATCTCTACCGATTCGAGAGCTATCGGACTGATCGAGTGCGCGAACAGACTCCCAAGCCAATGATTCATTGGCAAAGCTCCAAGCGGGATTGTCGCTGCACCATCGTGTTGAGCCTTGATCCCTGGTGGACTCCGGTGCAACTGCCGGAGTTAGCGATCTCGATGGTCCTGAAAGACAGTCACAACGACCTCAGCTACTGGGCTTTGTCTCACCACGGAAACGAGCCAGACTTTCACGACAGGCGAGCCTTTCTCAGCGCATGACCCGGTTCCTCATCCGTCGTCACCACTGGGCGACTCTGCTACTGGGTCTGCCGCTTCTGTTCACGCCTCTCACCGTTGCCTGCAGGCAGCTGAACGCGCCGGCATCGGAGCCCCCTGAAGCCGTCAAGCCAACGCTGGCTGGCGTTGGAATTGAACTGCCAACCCGATCAGACCTTCCCGTGGCCCCGAACGGAAACCACTACCCCCTGGTCCCGGCCAAAGCAGATAACACAGCCTCTCTTCTGGTCAGCATCGAAACCGCTTTGGTGGACTCGGATCACGATCCAGCGGAGATTCCTCAACTGGCCCATCAACAACAGGTCATCTACCGGGTGTTGTCCCATAACCCGGTCTTATCTGAAGCGGTGCGGAATCGTCTGCCCTCGCGGTGGCAATGGGTGTTCGATCAACACATCTCCGCAAGACGCTCGTTCCTGGCCATGCACCGCGGACCAGCCTCCACAACCCTGCCCGCGTGGCGGATCCAGGCTCCTGCACCACAGGAGGATCTTCTCAAGGCCTACCGCAGCGCAGCGGATGCCACCGGAATTCCATGGGAAGTCCTGGCCGCTGTGAATCTTGTCGAAACCGGAATGGGCCGGATCGATGGTGTGTCCGTCGCCAATGCGCAGGGACCCATGCAATTCCTGCCCACCACCTGGGCCGAGCCTGGAATCGGCAGAGATGGAGACATTCGCGATCCATGGGATGCCATCCACGCAGCCGCGCGATACCTGGTGCGTCGTGGCGGCCTCAACGACATCCGCCGTGGTCTCTGGGGGTACAACAACAGTGACCATTACGGCAAGGCCGTTTTGCATTACGCCGCGTTGCTCCAACGGGAACCACTCACCTATCGAGGCCTTTACAACTGGCAAATCCATTACGCCGCCTCAGCGGGTGATCTCTGGCTGCATGAGGGATATGCAGCAGCGTCACCTGTCCCTGTGGCCGAGCATCTGAAGCGCTATCCCCACAGTGCGCCTCCTCAACCTGCAAAACCCAACTGAACCCTGCACGATGGCGACCAGAAGATGGTCAGCCCCTCACCTTTAAACCTCATCCCTGAGTCAACTCGCTGGCGCGATCGGCAACACGTTGGAGTGATTCGATTTCGCTGTGTATGGCGACTTCGCTGAATCAATCGGTGCAGCTTTTCCCCAGAGGATTCACCAACCCTGCAATTTCTGAGCGCCTTTGGGGTCTTTGCCGCCGAATACCTGATGCGTCCAATCGGGGGACTGGTGCTCGGCCCCATTGACGACATGTTCGGACGACGAATCTGTTGCTGCTCCTGCGGATGATTCAGGGTCTTTCAGTTGGGGGCGGAAGACTCCGGCTCGATCCCCTGAAGTGCGAAGACATCCCCCCAGCAAACGCGTGGTTCCTCGCAAAGGGAGACCCCATTTGCTTTGCAATCAGGCAAGCCATGGTGCTGCTTCCAATCGTTTTCTATTCAGGGATCACCCCCCTGCTCCACCCGCTTTTTCCTGGGGGGATCGCGATGCGCCAGTTTCTCCTTCTCTCACAGCCTCGTGGTGGCCGTGGTCGGAGGCACCGCCTCACTGCTGTCTACCTGGCTCAAGGATCTGAAGGGCTGGCCCAGTGGGCTGATTCTCTACCTGCTGATGCAGGCCGATCCCAGCGTTCTGGGCCTGGTCTTCCAGCCCCTGGCATTTACGCTTCCAGGAACAGGACTGAACAAGCTGCGTGTCCAAGGAACTCACCCATCGCGCCGATGAACTGGCCTCTCTTGGCTGGTCAGCGGAAGACGTGAACCGCTACGCCGAGCTGTGGGACTACCGGCAACGCTGGGGTGCGATGAACCTTGAGCGGGAAGACCGCCTGTTTCTGCGCAAAGCCGAGGCTGCACTTCCTGTACTCGTCACAGGAAAGTCTGCAGCGAAAAAAAACACCAAAGACAAGTCGTACTACCGCTGGCTCACCTTTCATCTGGATGCCATGACGGCATTCGAAGCCCAGATGACCATTCCCGATGGAGCCCGCGGGGCATGGCCGATCCTTCTCGAGGAGGAACTTCGACTTCTGGATCATTACCAGCCCGTTCTCGGATTGCCTGACACCCTGAAAGCCAAGGCGTTCGATGCATTCCGTGAGCTCATGGGCGAACAGGCAGCGGCTCTGCCTGAAGGAAGCATGCAGATGGGCAGTTACGACTTCCAGAACGCGTTACTCGTTCTCAAAGAGAAAGAAAACAGCAAATGGCGCCATCTGCGCGAACAGAGCGGCGAGCAGCCCTATCCAGTCCTCTTGCCGGGAGTTGTTGACACCTTCCGTACCGACGTACGCAGCCAGTTCACCCCCCTACTCCGTGAGACCCTCCCATCGCTCAAGGACAGCGACAAGCCCGAACCCACAGAACCAACAGCCGGTTGAGTCGCGGCCGAACGACCAGTGGCTAGAAAAGGGGATAGACATCAACGACGCCGTGACGGATCAGCGTTTCGAAACCCTCCAGCTCCACGCAGGCCAGGTTCCTGATCCCACCACGAACGCCAGGGCTGTTCCGATTTATCAGACCAGTTCCTACGTGTTCAACGACGCCGAGCACGGCGCCAATCTGTTCGGACTGAAGGAATTCGGGAACATCTACACCCGTCTGATGAACCCCACCACCGACGTGTTCGAGAAGCGGGTGGCGGCTCTTGAAGGAGGTGTAGCCGCTCTGGCCACCGCCTCCGGCCAGTCCGCACAGTTCCTGGCGATCACAAACTGCATGCAGGCTGGTGACAATTTCGTCTCCACATCATTCCTTTACGGGGGCACCTACAACCAGTTCAAAGTTCAGTTTCCTCGGCTGGGAATCAATGTGAAGTTCGCCGAAGGTGATGACGTTGACAGCTTTGCGGCACAGATCGACGAGGGCACGAAGGCGATCTACGTGGAGGCCATGGGCAATCCTCGATTCAACATCCCCGATTTCGAAGGTCTTTCTGCCCTTGCACAGCGAAACAACATCCCACTGATCGTGGACAACACCCTCGGAGCTTGCGGTGCTTTGCTCCGGCCAATCGAACATGGCGCGAATGTCGTGGTGGAGAGCGCCACCAAATGGATCGGTGGCCACGGCACCAGCCTTGGTGGAGTGATCGTGGATGCCGGCACCTTCAACTGGGGCAACGGCAAATTCCCTCTCATGAGCCAGCCGAGTGCCGCATATCACGGACTCATTCACTGGGATGCCTTTGGTTTCGGCAGTGACATCTGCAAGATGCTGGGTCTTCCTGATGACCGCAATATCGCCTTTGCGCTCAGAGCACGCGTGGAAGGACTTCGGGATTGGGGGCCAGCCGTCAGCCCCTTCAACAGTTTCCTGCTTCTCCAGGGACTCGAAACGCTGAGCTTGCGAGTAGAACGCCATGCACAGAATGCAATGGCGCTAGCCACCTGGCTGCAAGCCCATCCCCAGGTGTCGGATGTCAGCTATCCCGGTTTACCCGGTGACCCGTACCATCCAGCGGCAAAGAAATACCTCACCGGCCGCGGCATGGGCTGCATGCTCATGTTCTCGCTCAAAGGTGGCTATGACGATGCTGTTCGCTTCATCAACAGCCTCAAGTTGGCGAGTCATCTGGCCAACGTTGGCGATGCCAAGACGCTGGTGATTCATCCAGCTTCAACAACCCACCAGCAGCTGAGCGAAAGTGAACAAGCCTCAGCCGGTGTCACCCCCACCATGGTGCGTGTCTCCGTGGGCCTGGAACATATTGATGACATCAAGGCTGACTTCGATCAGGCCCTTGCATCAGGTGGTTGATGGGGAGGAGTAGCTGAATGGCGCTGATCCTTCCGCCCAACTATCACAAGATCACAGCGGTTGAACGCAACCGCATCTCCTGGATCGAACCGAAGGAGGCTGAACGACAGGACATCCGTCCTCTACGAATCGGCATTCTGAACATCATGCCGCTGGGAAAGCAGTATGAGTTCAACCTCCTCCACCCTCTCGGCCTCTCTGTGCTCCAGATCGAGCCGATCTGGATAAGGCTGCAAAGCCATGCCTACAAAAGCTGGGATCAATCCCATCTCAAGGATCTGTATGTGAGTTGGGATGAAGCCCTTGCCAAGGGCCCGCTCGATGGCCTGATCATCACCGGTGCCCCCGTTGAACATCTGCCCTTTGAAGAGGTCACCTACTGGCGAGAGCTGGTGGCTCTTGTGGAGGAGGCTCGCTACACATGCGCCAGCACGCTTGGACTCTGTTGGGCTGGATTTGCTTTGGCCTATCTGGCCGGCGTGAACAAGGAGACCTTCAACCGCAAGCTGTTTGGGGTTTATCCAATGCGCAGCCTGGTTCCAGGCCACTCGTTGATGGGCACCCAGGATGATCAATTTCTCTGTCCCCAAAGCCGCCATGCCGGCTTGCCAGACGCAGCCATGGAATCAGCGCAACGGCAGGGACGGCTGCGCCTGCTCGCCCATGGTGAATCGGTTGGCTACACCATTTTCGAGACCCCCGATCAGAGGCAGCTGATGCATCTCGGGCACCCTGAATACAACGTTGGCCGCATCGTCGCTGAGATGGAGCGAGACAAAGCCCGAGGTGACGTACCACCACCGGAGAATTTCAACGCAGACCATCCCAGGACCCTCTGGCGTTCTCATCGGAATCTGCTGTTCCAGCAATGGCTCTGGTTCTGTTACCAGCGGGTTTCATTACTGGGATAACCGCCGACCAACCACCTCGATGCATCCACTTGATCTGTACGACCAATGGCGGCGACGTGTCCTTCGCTGGCTGCCGATTCGACAGGCGTTTGACCGGACTCCCGATGACGTTGCGCCCCACGGATCAGAGGACTGGTTGTTGGAGCCCATCGATGTCGATGAAGCCTGTCGACTGTTCCCGCACCTTGAAAAAGACCGGGCGGTTCTGCAGTACCAAAGGTTGCGTCTGCAGATCAGAGAACAGGACGGCCGAGGGTTCTAAAACGCGAACCGTTCAATGGCAGAACTCAATCGAGACCTGACGAGCTACTTAGAAACCTTGACAGGAAGTTGAGCTTCTGCAGGCCTGGCTGCAGCACGGTTCAACTCCCGTTCCAGCGATTCAACCCGCCTCTCGCGCAGGCAATGGCGGCACCCTCCAGTTGTTTGCAGATGCTTCTCCGGAGTGATGGTGATGGGGTGAACCGGATGCTTACGGCATCGGATTTTCACCGGACTCTTGTAGCTTCTCCATTGGATCTCCGAGTAATCGAAACGGTCACCGAAGCGCTGCTTTGCCCGCTCCAGGAAGATCTCGAGGGTAATTCGTGCTGCCATTCGGGCAATCTATGGACGAATGGATTCGGAACTCCTCTGCTGTTATCCGTCTTCACGTCGACACGATGAACTGGACCCTTCAGTCCCACTGGCTTCCCCAGGAGTGCTGTCGACAGTGGATGGAGCGGTGCAACGAGCAAATCAACTGGGAGCAGACCAAGGTCAGGGTCTATGGGCGGTGGCACAAGGTGCCGAGGCTCACAGCATTCCTTGCCGATCGATCGGTGTCCTATCGCTACAGCGGCGCTCTTCACCGGGGCTCAGGTTGGCCGCCGTGGTTCCTCCCGCTGCTCGAGAAAGTATCGAAACAGGGCAACGCACCCTTCAACGGGTGTCTGTTCAACCTCTATCGCAACGGCGAAGACCGGATGGGTTGGCATGCCGACGACGAACCAGAGATCGACGCTTCATTCCCGATCGCCTCACTCTCGTTCGGGGCAACGCGAGACCTGCAGTTTCGTCACCGACAGACTGGGCAGCGACTTGATCTCACGCTCTCAGATGGCGACTTGTTGCTGATGGATCCTGAGTGCCAGAGTCTGTGGATGCACGGTCTTCCGACCCGCCGCAGGATCACAACGCCGCGACTGAATCTCACCTTCCGTGTGTTCAGAACAGACGATTCAGTACAACGCTCCACAGAGGCACACTGATTAACGCGATGAGCGTGCTTCGCAGAATCAACTGTGCGGAAGCCGATGCATCACATTGCCCAGATTCCGCTATCAACAACACCGAAATTGCTGTCGGAGCAGCGGCCTGAAGCACCAGAGCTTTCTTGGCGAGGAGAGGCAATGGCAGGGGAAGACTGATCAGCAGCATCAGCATCGGAAACAGCAGCAGCTTGCAGACCAGGGGAGACAGCAGACGCTCGGGCACAGCCGAAGGCGCGCGCGAGGAAATGGTTCCCAAACGCATCCCCACCACAGCAAGTGCCAGAACAATCACCACCCGAGAAGGCAACCACAACCCCGCACTGATGGCGTCATGCCATGGGGTGGCCAGAACGATCAGGGCCCCGATCAGACCGCGCGTCGCAGGGCTGGCCATGAGATGGCTTGCCAACGAGCCCCAGTCGTAACCATGGCCTTGATGGTTGGCCTGGTGCAGCCAAAGAGGGCCCAGTCCCCAAGCTAGAAGCGTGGCCCCGAAGTCGTAGCCGATGCTCACTGGAAGCGCCTCGGATGGAAGCAGTGCCAACGCAGCGGGAATGCCGAAGTAGGCCGTATTGCCGATACAACTGGCCAGCTGTCGGTCAGGCATGGCCAGAGCGTCAGTGATGAGCCCCGACCCACGCAACAGAGCAAGCATGAGCCCGATCGCTGTCACGGAGAGCAACGCCATCAACAGAAGAGAGCGGTTGAGCCCACCGTGAAGCAGCAACCCCATCAAGCTCAGGGGAACGCCAAAACGCACCAAGGGTGTGGCCAGCGGAGTGATCCATTGCGGACGACAACGACCGATCAGTGCCCCTGTCAAAAGACTGGGAACCATCTCCCAGAGCAGACTCAGCACATTTCACCAAAAGAGAAGGCGAACAAAGACATCAGACCTTGCAAAAATCGCTCACCTTTTTCTAGAAGTTGCTTCGCCATATAATTATGTCGTACAGGTTCAAAAAGAAGTCGTTATTTTGCACTAGCCCCATATGATCTGTAAAGAAAAATATCGCATCGTACCACGGGATAATTGAGTTGTTATACGGAGAATCAATATCCCTTTTCTTCGTGTTCTCCAAGGTATAAGCGCTCGCCCTTAAGACCGCTCCATCGCCAGCTTTTTCTCGCTTCGCTGACCATGTTTTGTTCTCTGTATTGACAGTCACTTTCGATTCCGTGGGTTTGCCAACACCAGCAAAAAGCCAAAAGTAGAGACCTTTGGGAGATTCAACTTTTTTGTCCAAGCGTGAATGGAATAACCTTGCATTGCCAAGTAATTTTGCCTGAAGGCGTTTTGCCTGGAGATATTTTGACGATGGCCGTTCTGCTCCTTTGGAGGAGATTTGGGTCAAAACTTTTTCTTGATTTGGGTCAAGCAGTCCCCAGCTCATATCTTGCCATAATTGCGGATCAAGAAGATCAACCTCTTTACCCTCGTGGTTGGTCGCCTGGGAAATATCTTGTCTTGGCAAGAGCTCGTACATCGAAGGCCATGTACCCAGAACTGCAGGGGGATATTTCAAAAGTTTAATTTGATGCAAATAAAAGCCATTCGTGAGATCGCTCAATGCCTCTACCGAGCCTTTATTTGGCGGTGCGACCATAATAATATTTTCAATTTTATCACTGCCGCGCCAATCAAGTTCAGGAGGGTTGTCGGACGTGCCAAGACCTTGATTACCGTAGCGAAGATAATATCTAGAGACAAGACATCCCATCGAATGGCAAATTAAATCAAATTTTTGATTGTCGCCAAAATGCTTTTTAATCATTGGATTTTCGGACTTTTCCCTGACAAACTTGTCTAAAATGACGGCATTTTCCGCATTTGACTTGCGCCAATCATATGCAAACTCGAACAACGGAGTTCCTTCGTTCTTTGTATATCCAACCCTGGACAACACCTCCTTTTCAGAAATGTATCCCGCGGCGATCATGGATTTTTTTATTGTCGCGTAGACGGCAAACTCAATGGACGAAAAAGGGAAAAAGCTGAGTCGCCATGTTTCCAGGACTGACTTGGGTATGGCCTTGTTGAATTCCTGAGCGGAAGATGTATTTTCAGGCTCTAAAGGAAGTGACAACAATTGATTGTCTTTTTCTGTTGATGGCCAATACGTGTTAAAACCATAGGACCCCCAGGCCGTTTTTCCGCTTTCTGCGTCTACAAGTTGAGTGCCGCCAATTCCTGGCACAACGATGATCGGATTTGAAGTTTTTATCTTAGGAATAATTTCATCTGTCAGCGGCCCAAAGGTTGGGGTATACACGGAGTCGACTCTTGCACAGGCAGTTAGCAGGCCTACAGCTGAGAGCAATAATGATGTCTTAAAACGACTCAGCATTGCCACTAATTACAAAAAGATTCGCGTAGCGATGTCGTTACCAATTTAAGCCAAGCCTTGGACATGTGCCATTGACATCCTTGGGCTTGCTGATAGCTGTGACTGCAGTCGTGTTGATTAAGTTGAGGCCGTAGCACAAGCCAAATCAGCTTCCCCAAGCCGACTCCCCAGATCGGATCCATGTCGCGGATGAAGTGTGTCGCAAGTTGGGTTGATTTGATGATCAGAAGTGTTTCATCTTTGGTGTGTGCAGCGGCTGGGCTTCAGTTGAAACTGCCGGTGATCACGGTTAGGCATCGATCACAGCGAAATTGTGATGCAGCTTGTCGCCAAGACTCAGCCGGGGGTGACCACGTTCCTTAAGGGGTTTGTCCAAGGGTTGTTGCCAGCCTCCAGCCGACAGCAGTGGATGGCTGCCGGCTGGCACTGCAGATCAATCCATTCGAAACAACTCCTGTGGGCAAAGACAAGATCCACCAGCACCCTGATCTGCACGCTCTGCTTACGCCTGATCGCCAGCACATCGGCCAAATCCTGGGCTGAGAACAGAAACAGAGACAAATCAATGCCGCGTTTGGCTTGATCCTGCTGCTGAAGCATCAGCGCGAGGTCTTGATGGGAGGAGCATCGCGCTGCGGGTGGGGCAAACGAAGACACCAGGCCTTGTGCCAAAATCCTCACCGTCCTCTCCTGACCGGCAGCATGGCCTTCGCTGCACCGTCCTGCCTGATCCAGCAACATCTTCTGCAACTCAGCACTGCGCTGATGGAACGCTGTGAACAGCTGCAACTTCATCTGGCCGAACAGGTCGACCAACTTCCGCTCGGCAATGAAAGCTGGCTTCAGACGGAGCGGGAACTGGTTGCCGCTGAACAAGCTCTGGATCGACTTCATCACGCGTCTCAATGGGCCATCTGATTGAGAAAACGTTGAGAACGTTCTTCCTTGGCATGGGTGAAGAACTCTTCAGCATCGGTTAGTTCAACAATCCGTCCCGCATCCATGAACAACACCCTGTCCGCCACCTCACGGGCGAAACCAAGTTCATGGGTGACCACCACCATCGTCATTCCATCGGCAGCCAGTTGCCGCATGGCATCGAGAACCTCCTTCACCCGTTCAGGATCAAGGGCGCTGGTGGGCTCATCGAACAACATCAACTCTGGATCCAAGGCCAACGCTCTGGCGATGGCGACCCGTTGCTGCTGTCCACCACTCAGCTGAGCGGGGTACTTGAGTGCCTGATCAGCAATTCCCATTTGATCGAGCAGAGCATGTGCCCGGCGTTCAGCCTGGAGCTTGGGGATCGACTTCACCTGAATCGGCGCCAGGGTGATGTTCTGAAGAATCGTGAGGTGGGGAAACAGGTTGAACTGTTGAAACACCATGCCCACACGACGACGGATTCTGCGGATCTGACGTTCGTCGTGGTCGGAATCCAAAGGAATACCAACCACTTCCAGGGATCCGGAATCGATTGACTCCAAGCCGTTGAAGGTGCGAATGAGCGTGCTCTTCCCCGAACCGGAAGGTCCCATGACCACAAGGACCTCACCATGGCGAACAGTGAAGCTCACATCGTCAAGCGCGCGATTCCCGGCTTTGAAGCTCTTGTTGACTGACTCAGCACGAACAACAACGGTCATGAACGGCGGGCTGCAATGAGATTGGAGGGGTCTTGGCGTTCAAACTGCCGCGCCATCAGTGCCATCGCAGTGCAGAACAACCAGTACAACGCCGCGAGCCAGACATAGACCTCCAGGTGGCGTCCGATATAGGCCGGATTGGCCAGCAAACTTTGGCTGATCCCAAGCAATTCCACCAAACCAAGAATGGCCATCAGACTTGTGTTCTGAAGTAAACCAACAGCCTGGTTCGTGAGCGCAGGAACGGCAATGCGCAGAGCCTGCGGAAGAATCACCAGGCGCTGGATCTGCCATGGTCCGAGTC
>ERZ802831.79-NODE-79-length-45722-cov-22.4311_pt1 | contig 45722 bp, 71 predicted proteins | sample MGYA00345655_ERZ802831 | MGnify/ENA primary metagenome ERZ802831 (study PRJEB30503, sample SAMEA104212376) | marine metagenome | biome: Westerlies Biome; feature: [SRF] surface water layer (ENVO:00010504) within the epipelagic zone...; material: water (ENVO:00002006)...
CAACGCCAGTGCCGCCGGCATGGCCTGGCAGACGATCATTCCCGATCTGCTCGCCAAGGGCCACAACCTGGAGTTCAACGTCACCAAGGAACAGGTGACGGCGGCCGCCGCCCGCTGGATCGTGGCGGTGGCCGATACCTTCACGCCGCCATCGCTCACGGGACAATGAGGTTGTCGATGCGGAGTCCAGCCACGCTCGTTGTTGCTTTGGGGCTTGCCGCTGCGTGCCTCCCGAGCGCCCTGGCCCAGCAGCCGGTGCGTCCGTTGCCCAAGGTCGGCTCGTGTCCGATTGGGTATTACAGCTCCAGCGGTTACTGCGTTCCCAGCAAGAGCGGCAACGTGAGAGGGGCGATTGAAAAAGTCGGCAATGGCTGCCCCATCGGGTTTTACGCATCGGGCAGCTACTGCCTGAGCAGCCCCAGCAACCAGCGGCAGGCGATCGAGAAAACAGGCAATGGCTGTCCGATCGGTTGGTTCAGCTCCGGGCGCTATTGCGTTCAGAGCCGCTGAAGCATCCCTAAACGGGGGGATTGGCTAGCAAGTGGGAGTCATCTTCAGACCCATGACGCTCGGCGACCTCCTTCGCATCATCCTGGCCTTCTTTTTGCCGCCCCTGGCGGTGGCCTCCCAGGTGGGCCTCACCGGTGCGTTCTGGCTCAATCTGCTCTTCTGGTTGCTCAGCTTCGGAGGCCTGGGGCTGCCATTCATGGCCATCATGTGGCCAGTGGCTGTGATCCACGCGATCTACATCTGCGTCACCCGCAAGTGAGGGCTGGTTGCCCAAGCTGATGTTGCGTGCACAAGGTCAAGAAATGGCACGGTTCCCTTCAGCAGCACCAAAAGGGCTCGATGCTGAATCAATGGGATTGATGCACTGCCCCCTCTGTGTTGGCCTGGCCGTTGTTTCGGCCGCTCGCTTCTCAGCGCATGTTGTGATGCTGTTGCAGCTCGAGCTGCTGCGCACGGATGGTTCTGAGCATCCGGCCGATCTGCTGGGAACCCTTCTGGAGCTCTGAAGCGCACGTGGTGGAGAGGCCATGGCGATCCTTGCCGGTGTTCGATGAGAAGTCGCCCGCGTTTCTCGATGCTGTGGCCGCCTATGGGCATGCGCTGAGCGCTCTGAGCCTGCAGCAGCGCAGGGATCTGGCGGTGTTCAAGGCGGCTGAGCTCCTGAATGCGTTGATTCAGATCCGTGAGCGCAGGCAGTCACCTGATCGGTTTGGACAAACCCTCGCGAAAGCCTCCTTCCAGCGCGTGCGCCAAGTGATCCGGGATCGGCGCATCGTGTTGCAAGGAGGCGAGGTGATCGATCTGCGTGATCCTGTGCTCCGAGACCTGATCGATGAAGGCTGCCGCCTGTTCCATGCCGGACGCAAGGATGCCGAGGTGTATCAACAGGCCCTGGCCCTGTCGGCGGCCCAGTGTCTGGCGCTCAACGATCATCTTGATGAAGGGATCGCCCGCTACATCGAAGGCAGCGGATTGTCGTTTCCAGACTCCCTTCTGCAGGCGGTGCGCACCTCCTTCATCGAGGCCTATCGAACGGCCTGAATCAGCTCTGGGCCCGGCACAGCCAGAGGCGGATGAACAATCCCTGGTACAGCTGCAGCGGAGAAGGCCAGCCGGCTTGCGCCAGCACCGTTGACAGCTGGCTTGGATCCATTGAGAACACCACCTTGTTGCGGCTCTCCACGATCGCTTCAACCGTTTCCGGCGGGACGCCGCGATCCAGGAGCCGTTGACGCGCCACGTTGAACACCAGGCGTTGGCTCTCGGGCTCTTCCGCTTCGCTGTAGGCGCTCAGCAGCAGAACGCCGCCATCCGCTGTGCACTGCGTCAGTTGCTGCAGCATCACGTCTTGCGCGTCGCTGCCCAGGAGGTGAAGCACGTTGTGGCACACCACCAGATCAAAGCGGGCGCCTGCCAGCTCGCCCTCGAGGGCCTCGTTCAAGGTGTGCTGAAGCAGGCGGCAGCGCGCGCTGCCGGGGTGATCCGCAAGTGTGTGGCGGCACTGCTCCAGCATTTGAGCACTGGGCTCGAGCACGGTGAGCGCAGCATCCGCGCAGGCGTTGAGCAGAGGGGGGAGTTCATCGCCCGGGCCGGGGCCCACCACGAGCACCTGCTGGGCCTCGCTGGCTGTGCTCTGCACCGCTGCAAGTGCGATCTCGTGCAGAACCTCGTGGCCGGGAATGGAGTTCTGGATGCTCTGGCGATAGCTGCGTCCGTAATCACCATCGAAATCAAGCGAGGGCATCAAGGCACCGCGATGGAGCAACCCCAATGATGGACTCAATTCGAGGAGCGCACCGGCATCACCGTCATCCCATGCTTCGCAGCCTGGCTTCCAGGGTCTGCCGCAGCCGTTGGCTGACGAGTGCGCAGAGGTCATCCACCAGGGGGTCATCGGCGTGAAAGATCAGCCGTTGCCCCTGGCGTTCGCTGCGCACCAGCCGGGCCTGGCTCAGCTGGCTGAGCTGCCGGCTGATGTGCGACTGGGAAAAGCCGGTGCGCTCCATCAGGGTCTGCACGTCGCTGGGTGAGTCGCGCAGCTCACAGAGCAGCTGCAGCCGGGCCGGTTCACTGAGCAACCGGAAGAAGCGGCTGATTTCGGCGAGTTGTTCCGGTCCTGGCTTGGCGTCTGCCATGGCGGTGCGGCACCTGCATTGATTATGGCGTTATGGGTTTATGCGTGTACAGTCATATCTCTAGTTTCGGGGTCTGATGGCTGAGTCCTTGGCCAAGCTCGCCGCCGGCGTTGGATCCCTGTTGTTTCGCCAGCTCCAGGATGCCGACACCGGCACCTTCACCTATCTGTTGGCGGATCCGGCGACCGCCGAGGCGGTGCTGATCGATCCGGTGTTCGAGCGCCAGCGCCGCGATCTGGCCCTGATCCGCGAACTGGGTCTACAGCTGGTGGCCTCGCTCGATACCCACGTGCACGCCGATCACGTCACCGCCAGCTGGTGCCTCCATGCCGCCAGCGGCTGCGCCATCGGCCTGTCAGCCATCGCCGGGGCTGACTTCGTCACCCGGCCGCTTGCCCATGGCGACCGCATCTCTTTCGGCAGCCGTTCGCTGCTGGTACGGGAGACACCGGGGCATACCGATGGCTGCCTCACCTATGTGTTGGATGACGCCTCAATGGCCTTCACCGGTGATGCCCTGCTGATCCGGGGCTGTGGCCGCTGCGATTTTCAGCAGGGCAGCGCCCGCAATCTCTGGCAATCAATCCAGGGCCAGATCCTCACGTTGCCGGACACCTGCCTGCTCTATCCCGGCCACGACTACAGCGGCCGTTCCGTCACCAGCGTGGCGGAGGAGCGTCGCTTCAACCCGCGCTTCGGCGGGGCTGCCCGCGAGCAGGACTTCGTGCTGCACATGGACCATCTGCGCCTCCCTCATCCCCGCCGGATCGATGAGGCGGTGCCAGGCAACCTGCGCAGTGGTCGCCCCCCGCAGACGAGCGAACTTCAGGAGCCCTGGGCTCCGCTGCAGCGCACCTATGCCGGTCTCGATGAGGTGCTCCCCGACTGGGTGTGCGCCCATCGCGATCAGATCACCCTGCTCGATGTGCGCTCCCGCGAGGAATGGCAGGGCCCTGATGGTCGTGTGTCTGGAAGCGTTCACCTGCCGCTCTCGGAGCTCAGTGAGCGCCAGACGGAGTTGCCCAGGGACCGGCCGCTGGTGGTGGTCTGTTACGCCGGCAGCCGTTCGGCCCTCGCCACCCAGCAGCTGCAGCGCAACGGCTGGCCCCGCGTCGCCAATCTGCGCGGCGGTCTGCATCGCTGGGCGGACGAGGGCTATCCGCTCGAGTGCCCGTGAGCACCTGTTTTTTGCTGTTCTCTCTTTGCTCTTGTCATGTCTGAGCGTTTGTCACCCCTGGCTCTGCAAACCCGCCTCGCCTCCGTGACGGTGGTGGATGTGCGCCAGCCGATGGAAGTGGCCGGCGGCCGCATCCCTGGCAGCCGCTGCATTCCCCTCGACCGGATCGACCGCGCGGAACTGCCGGAGGGTGATCTGGTGCTGGTGTGCCAGAGCGGTAACCGCAGCGGCCAGGCCGCTGCGCTGGTGGAGCGGCGCTGGCCAGGCCGCACGGTGCTGGATCTCGAGGGTGGCCTGGAGGGCTGGCAGCAGGCGGGCCTGCCTGTGGAGCGTCAGGCCGGTGCCCCCCTGCCGCTGATGCGCCAGGTGCAGATCGCCGCCGGCAGTCTGGTGTTGCTGGGGCTGATCGGCAGCCAGGTCCTGGCTCCCGCCTGGATTGCTTTGAGTTGGTTCGTCGGTGCGGGATTGATGTTCGCCGGCATCAGCGGTTTCTGCGGCATGGCCCGGCTGCTGGCGATGATGCCCTGGAATCGGGTGCGGCTTTGAGTGTGCTGTTGCTCCTCGGCGGCGGTGTTCTGATCGGTGCTCTGCTGGCCCTGCTCGGTGCCGGTGGCTCGATTCTGCTGTTGCCGCTGTTGGTGAGTGGTCTGGATCTGCCACTGCGGGACGCTGTGCCGCTGTCGCTGCTGGTGGTGCTTCTCCTGGCCCTGGCCAATCTGATCCCAGCCATGCAGCAGCGGCGGGTGGTCTGGCGGCCGGCCCTTTGGCTTGGCCTTCCCGCTCTGGCCGGCAGCTGGCTCGGTGCGGGATGGGTGCGCAGCGGTGTGATTGCCCCTTCCATGCAGCTGCTGCTGTTCGCCCTGGCGGCCACGGCCGCCGCCCTGTTGATGCTGCGTCAGCCACAAGCGTCGCCGCCTGTGCATCAACGGGAGGGCCGGTTGCAGCTGCTGGTTCAGGGCCTCGGGGTGGGTCTGCTCACGGGGATTGCCGGTGTTGGCGGTGGCTTCGCCATCGTTCCCGCCCTGGTGTTGCTGGCTCGTCTGCCGATGACCCAGGCCTCCGGCACCAGCCTGTTGGTGATCTCCGCCAGTTCCTTGATGGCCCTGGTGCGTCATGGCCATTGGCCGGCAGCGAGTCTTCCCCTGTTGCTGCCGTTGCTGCTCGGTGGGGGCATCGGCATCCTCCTCGGCCAGCGGTTCGTGTCCCGTGTATCTGAGCGCAGGCTGCGGCAGGGTTTTGCGGCTCTGCTGCTGGTATCAGCCATCACCACCGGCCTCGAGGCCCTGCAACCGCAGACGCCATCACCTGTTGCTGGGTTGCGCATTTCCACACGTTTTACTGAGGCCTAATGACAGTTGGGTTCTCAGTGATTTAGCAGTGAAGAAGGTATGCATATAGACACGCGTGGTTGCGACCCCTTTGGCATCCTTGCCAGCAGAAGAAACGTTGATTAATGCCCTCCGCGGCTGCAGCAATCAGCGGGAACTGAAAGACCTCGAACAACGGCTCGCCATGGTGGAGGGTGCCCCGCCCCTGTTCGACTGGATCTGCGATTTGCTGGTGAAGCGGCGCTTGTCCAGCATCCTTGCCGCGAAGCTGCTCCGGCAACTCCATCACTCCTGAGAACCTGCGGAGTTGCGGGATGCGGCTGGTGTTTGCTCTGGTGTTGGCGTTGGTCCTCGCCTTCCCGTTGTCGGTGTGGGCTGACGCCGAGGGGCCGGAGATCACGGTGGTCCGCTCAGCCAGTTGTGAGTGCTGCCGCCAGTGGGAACAGCACCTCGCGGCTGCGGGCTTTCGCATCAACGATCAGATCAGCGACAGCCTCGATCCCACCCAGGCCTTCTGCCACACCGCCAGCGTTGCGGGCTACAGGATCGATGGGCATGTTCCAGCTGCGTCGGTTCAGCGACTGCTCGCCGAACGCCCTGATATTCAAGGCGTGGCGGTGCCGGGGATGCCGATCGGTTCTCCCGGGATGGAGATGGAAGGGATCGACCCCGACCCCTTTGTGGTGATGGCCATCGCCCACGACGGCACCACCCAGGTGGTGGAGCGGTACTGAAGAGGCAGGCTTTCCCAGACCTTCACTGGCCAATGGTTCACAGTCAAACCCCCCCAGGTCTCGTTGGTTAAGAGACCTGGGGGGGTAGCGATCAGCCTTGGGCTGATCTGGGGAGGCCGTCGTCCCTAGGCGGGACAGGCGGCCTAACGCGCTCGTTTGTGCATCACGACCTTGCGAATTTCAGTGTTGCCATACGGTTGTTCAACCTCCAGCAAGTGGACTGAAAGAAAAGGGTCGAAGCGACTGGCTGTGGCGCCTGGGGCCAGGTTCCTAGGTGGGAGGGTGATTGACTCCGTGGGGCACCTGGAACGGTGCAGATGGAGTGTCGATCGGCGTGGCGAACATCTTTGCCTACCGAAGGACGATCCCTCTCTGATGGGTGAAAACTGTTGGAGCAGGAGCCAGAAAGTCAGCGAGCTTCTTGTCTGGGCTCGGGTGGAGTGTCGGCCGTCATGGGTGCCTCCGATCTCGATGTACACAGTGTTGGTGTTCCAGGCGACAAAGGCAATCAGTGCAATCACGCATTGCCGTTTGGCTGATGCCGATCAAAAGTGAAAACGGTTTGCCTGATGCCAGTGGAAACAGCTGGGTGCTGCAGGCCTCTCCCTCAGTTGAGGGATGTGCATTCCGCTGCCTTTTGCCTCAATGAAGGCACTGCATGATTCGGACGCATGTCCCCTGCCTACGACCTCATCCTGGAGTCGAACGGTCGGCTCATCACCCACACCGTGGAGGTGGCTGATGCCCTGGAGGCCTGGCGGCTGGCCCGTGCGCGTTATCCCGCTCGCATCCGCGGGGTGGTGTGGCGGGATCCCCAGCAGGTGCATCTGGACCATCCGCGCTAACAATCGGATGTCCGTCTGCAATCCATGGAGCTTCGGCTTGACTCCCGTGTCAATCAAGAGGCGATTGCCCAAGCCTCTGAGCTGTTGAAGGATCGACGCATTGTTGTGGTGTTTGGCGATCGCCTCTCGCTGATTTCCTTTGTGCTCGTCGATGCGATTACGTCGAGCCTGGTGGGTGCGGCCACCACAGAAGAAGAGGGGTTTGAGCTGGTGCTGCGTACCCAGCCGGATCTGCTGATCTGCAGCTCGGATCTCGAATCCGGCTATGGCATCAACCTGTTGCGTCGGGTGAAGGCGGAGCTTCCAACCTGTCAGTTGCTGATCGTGCTGGTGCGCGAAACCCAGACGGTGGTGCAAGAAGCGATGGAAGCCTTTGCAGACGGTGTGGTCTTCAAATCCAGCCTGGGCACTGGCCGCGGTGATCTGATCAGTGCCCTGCGCACCCTCGCCGAGGGCGGTGTCTACTTCCCGGAGCAGATCCGTCGCATTGCCGCCTCCACTCCGCAACCCGATCTGCCGCCCTTGGTGGAGGAACTGAGCCCGCGTGAACTGGAGGTGGCCGCCGGGGTGGCGCGCGGTCTCAAGAACAATGCCATCGCCAGCCTGCTCGGCCTTTCAGTGGAAACAGTGAAGAGCCATGTGGGTAACGCCATGGACAAGCTCGGTGCTCGCGACCGCACCCAGATGGCGGTCATGGCGCTGCTGTATGGCTTGATTGATCCCCTGCAGTGAGCAGGCTTCAGCTGCAGCGCTTGAAGATCACGATGCTGCGGGTCGGGCCTTGTTTCGGCCAGTTGGGCATCACCCGCCATGGGGTGCGCACCGTGAGCTGGTCACCGTCAATCGAGAAGAAGCGCATCTGCTCGGTGCCCACCCATTCCGGCTTCCAAGCCACATCCACCGCAGTGATCCAGCGGTCGTCCTCCAGCCTGTAGGTGCCGGAGTAGGCCACCAAGCTGCGCAGCAGAGCCGCGTCGCCCTCGATGTCGGTTGTTGGTTTGCGACCTTCAGCGGTAAGCGTGAACGACACCCGTCCAGCCGGGGTGAAGAGCGCGTAACCCGTTGGGTGGTCACCCATCGGCCTGAAGGTGTTGCCGCTGCTTTTCTCCTCCACCAGGTAGCTCACCAGTTGCCAGGCGCCATGGATGCAAGAAGCTTCAAGGGCAATCAGTGATTGCACAGGCGTTGCGTTCACAATCGATTGATGGATTAAGCGGAAGTTACCAATGGTCACTTCAGCGTCTCAGCGGCGCGAGGCGCTGAATGAGCAGATCGACATCCTTTTGTGAATGGTTGGTATCAACCACAACCGAGGTATTCCGTTCAGTCGGCTCGCTCGCAGTGCTCGTCGTCGCAGCGCACTGTGCAGCTTGGGGCCTCCTTTCCGTAGCTCTTCGGTTCGCGCATGGTCCAGTACTCATCAACCAGGCCCATCAGGTACGAACCGAGCCTTTGAAGCAGGGAGCGCTGTTTCATGATTTCAAAATGCCATTGCCTTTGGCCTGCTGTCATCAGGCGTTGTGGAAAGAGCAATAAAAAAGCCCTGCCTGAGCAGGGCTAAAGCACCGCTAGTGGCGGCATTCACTCATTTGGCCAACTTGAGACCGCGGTACATCAGAACCACAGGCTGCTGCCGGGTAGCTGCAGTGTGGTTCGGCACGTACTTCTGGCCGCGATAGGTAAGCGTCATGATGGTTCCTCGAAGCAAGCTCAGGTCCCCGTTCCATGGCCTGAGTCGAACTGCGCCTCACCAGGAGTGAGGTGAACGTGTTCTCGTAGCGGTTGCTACAGACTCTTCATAGCGAAGCCGTTAACTGCCGTGTCGTTCACGCGGATACACAGTGATCGATTGGGAGGCTGATCAATTGGCTTCCGGACGTGGGCATGGCATCAGGGGCAGGCAATCACCAATTGGATTGATCCATTCCTCAAATTCACTTCGGATGGCCTCGGCATCTGAAACGCGCTCTCTGCTGGCGAGCAGCTTGCTGCGTTGCTTGCTGTAGTCAACAGCGGAGCCGATCAGTTCAATGGCTTGTTCGCTGGTCATGGCTGAACACGTTGTTCGGTCCATCGTTGGCAGCCCCGCGCAGGTTGGCCGTGCCAACGGCAACAAACTGATGTGTTTTTGTGCATTTGCCCATCCACGCTGATGGGTTTGTCTCGGAAGATTTTCTGTACTTGGCTCGCCAAGAGCCATTGGGTCCGCGAGCCTGAGAGAAGGAATCTTCGCTGATCAGATTCCGCTGCATCCATAGCTCGATGATGAAACTCAACCTTGCCCATTCCCATCCGATGGGAACTCTGATTGTTGAAGGTGTGCATCAACCGTTCCATGCTCTGGCCTGTGCCTTGAGCCCGGCCTCAATACGGATCCAACCCAAAGTTGGAGCATTGCATTCTTGGATTGATCAACAACACATGCATCAGCCTGATGCTTAGAACATTGCCATCGCTTTAATTTTACTGAGTTTGGTTTTTTCCAACCCCTCGAGATCATCGTAATTGATCAAGTTTTGTTTGATCATGTCAGCGAGTGAGAATAATATGTTTGCCGTGTCGAATTCAGACCGACCTTCGTATTGAAAGCGTTCGCTGCTGAGAAAATCGTGAAATTTCCAGATTGACTCTGGTGTATCGAGTAGTGCGCTCTGTTCTCTGAGAATCACAATCAGAGCTTCAATGGAGCGTTGCTTGCCTGTTTCAAAGGCATGCTTGGCAACGGATTGTTCCTGGTGTGTCCAGTCAGCTGCTGACATGGTTTTGAGAAGGTGAGGGGTCGGGACAGAGGTGCTGAACCAGGTTCAGAATTGGTTGTAGACAGTGCGCACTTCTGGAAGCTGATGCCAGGGCACTGCTGGGTAACTGTGATGTTCGCGATGATAGCCAAAGTGGTAACACGCCGCGAACGACAGTATGGGGTGAAGATCGAGGCTGATTGGTTGATGGAAATCATCAGTCTCAGGGGCACTTTTGCGATGGGGTAAAAATGTCCCCACCACAAATAGTTGCCAGGAGCTGATGATTAAAGGAAGCACATAGATCAACGCAAGCGTGAGCAGTGGCTGATCCTGATTGGCGGGAATCATCAACAGCAAAACCCCCATCCAGGACGCCAGCTTGAGCAGCTGCATCGGATTCAGATAGCGACTGAGAAAGCGGGCATACCAGGCCACTGGTGAAGGATCCGCCGCGTTGCAGTAATCGGGATCAGTCTTGGATCCTGGCGAATGATGGTGCTGAATGTGATGGTTCAGGCACTCCTGAAAGCTCAGGCCGGCGTAGGCCCAGAGGCAGCCCTGGCCGATGAACCGATTGAAGAGTTTTCGGTGAGGAATGAGGCTGCCATGCATGGCGTCATGAGCCACGATGAACAGCCCTGTGTGCAGAAAGCTTCTCAGCAGAACAAGCCCTGCAATCAGCAGAGGGTGGGCCTGCTGAATGGGAAGCCTGAGTCCAGCCGTGAGGGTGACCAGCCAGGCGGACCCGATTAAGCCCGCCAGTTGCAACCCTCGCCAGTGGTCATTGCGAATCGGATCACTTGCCACCAAGCTTCAGCAGCTCGGCGGGAGAGGCCAGCAGGTCGATCGCCACAAAGTAGATCTTGTTGTTGTCATCGAGCAGGAAGCGCCAGGCCACGTTCATGCCCACTTCCCGGCCGAACCAAGGCGTCTGCACCTTTCCGGTGACCTTGATCTGGGTGAATCCGCTATCGGCAGGCTCTCCGAATCCTCCCTGGGGGATCAGCTTGAGGTTCTGGCAATCGCGCTTGAAGAACTTGAGGATGGCGTCCCGACCCACGATCGGACGCTGAAACGGTGGCTGAAGAGCCCCGTCATCGAGGAAGAGATCGATGAGCTGGTCGAAGTCATTGGCATTGAGCAGCTGCATGTAGCTGAGGATCGTCTGATTCAGCACACCCGGAATGAAGATCTCCTCACGCTGATCCTCCGGAGTCGGCGCCACGATCGGCTCAGCCACCACCTTGCTGTCGTCCACGTCGGGGTCATACCCCATGTCCACAACGAAATTGCGCAGCAGGGTGATCTGCTGCCCCTGTTCCACCTTCTTCACGGCTTCCAGCACGGAGGTGGCGTTGGCTGACAGCTTGTAGCCCTGGGGGATCGGGGCCACCTTGCCCTGACGCATGAATTCACCCAGCTCATACCAGAAGCAGAGCTTCACGTTCACTGACCAGAAGGCGTAACGGCTGGAGACCGGGCTGTTGATCTTGGCCGCCAGGTCGCACATCACCTTGGTCTGCTCGTCGAAGCTCATTGCCACGATTTCATCGAGGGTGGGCTTCGCCAGGGCCATACGGGCAGCTCCCGGGGCTGCCACGGTGATGGTCTGCCCCATTTCCAGATAGGCAAACCAGATCAGGGCCAGTTGGTCTTCAGGGCTGAGCAGCTTGAACCGCGCGGTGATGGCCGGCACGGCATCGGCAGTCATGGTCTCCGGGAAAATCTGACGAGCTTTGTCGAGCGTGAACATCCGGAGTGATCGAGGATGCCGAAAACTGTAACACTATGTTTCGGATTTAAGCGATTTTGATCGGATGCTCGCGGTTCCCATTTGTTCGTGGTATTGATTTCGCCCTTAATGGGTGCTGGTCGGTGCCGCCGGCAGGATGTGGGTCACGAGGTCGGCGTTCACCCAGCGCACCACGCCGGAGTCGATATCAGCGATCTGGAAGAGGGTGAAGACCTGAGGGTCCCTTGCTCCGCCGTTGCAGTGCAGGACCAGTCCCATCCACCAGTCCTGGTCGTTGGGTTCGCCGAGCAGGGGGTCGTGCCGGACGATCACGGTCATCCCTGGCTGAAGGTCGAGAAAGACCGGACGGGCGGCCATGGATTTAGTACTGATGTATTGATGCTAGGGGCGGTGTCTGGCCAGGCCAAGTCCCCGGGTTTTTCGCTTCAAGGCACCTGGCTGAAGATGCTTCGTAGTGTGAGTTGTGATGAATGGCGATCATGAACCCCAAGCAGCTCGGTGCCATCAGGCGTGCGGTGATCTATGCCGTTGTTGGCTATGGCGGGTTGGCAGTGATTAACAACAGCGGTCTGGCTCCTGATCGGATGTGGACTATCTACCTACCTCTGTTCGTGGGTGTGTATTTCTTTGCGCGCTGGGCTGATTCCAAGATCGAAGCCTTCAATCAGCAGCGGCAGGAGAAAGAGTCCAAGTCATGAACAAATGTGTCTGGCTCGCGCATTGGAGTGCTTAAAGATACATTCTGGATCCGGGAAATGTAAAAAGGTGGGCCCTTAAAAGGTCCGCCTTTTTTATCGCCCCAAGATTTCAAGATCATCTTGCAACCGTTGGAATCCTTGGCATCGAGCTGCAGCGGCTGATGAAAGCGCTTCTGTTTCGATGGTCGCCAACAGCAAGGCCGCCTTTTCCCGGGAGAAAAGACGGCCTCGGTTGCGACAATGGGGAAGCGTCTGGCTTAAGGGCGCCTGGGGCCTGAAGTCCAGAGGTAAGGCTTTTGAAGCTCCGGGGCACCTGTGGCTGCTTGATGCAGCCGAAGCGATGCGTTGGAGTGTCGGTCGACGTGGCGTACCAGTGATTGCCTGCCGAGGGACGAAGCCTCACGGATGGGTGGAAACTGTTGGAGCAGGGGCCGGTTGGGTCAGGCTGCTTCAGGTTTGGGCTGGGGTGGAGTGTCGGCTGTCATCAGCGCCTCCGATCTCAATGACCACACTGTCGTCGGCCTGAACCGCTGAGACAATCCGTGTTAAGGCGCATTGTTGCTCTGGTTAAAAAAGACGAGAGTGCCAGTGATGTGCCTGCCGTGATGTGGCGGACTGCGAACGCGATCAGGGCGTCATGGTGTTGTGCATCAAGCCGATCATGAATGCAGATCGTTGGTTGTCTTGAGTGCCCATGGGGAGCAGCTCGTCGCTCTGCTGCTGCTGGCGTCGGCCACGGCATCCTGCGGCGGTCTCCTGTTGCTTCAACTGGGGCTGATGCGTGGCTTTGCCCGCGCTCCTGTGCTGCGGTCGGACGCGTCCGCCAGTCCTGAGGACACCGCGTTGACAGTGGTGATCCCGGCCTACAACGAGGCCGCCAACATCGGCCCCTGCCTCCAGCACGTGCTCGAGAGTGAGCCTCCCTGTGTTGACTGGCAGGTGTTGGTTGTGGATGATGCTTCCACCGATGCAACCACGGAGCTGGCGACCCAAGTGCTGGCTGAGCGCGGGCAACCTCAGATCCGCGGTGAGGTGTTGCAAGCAGGCTCTCGGCCGGAGGGTGAGTGCTGGGTCGGCAAGAACTGGGCCTGCGCCAAGGGAATGGAGGGGGTTGTGTCGGGGTGGGTGGTGTTCATCGATGCGGATGTGCGGCTGAAGCCCGATGCCCTGCGACGTGCTCTCGCCCAGGCGATCGATGAGGACGCTGATCTGTTCAGCCTTGCTCCGCGCCTGAGCTGTGCCTGCCTGGCGGAATGGATGGTGCAGCCGATCATGGCCAGCCTTCTCGGCCTGGGCTTTCCCATTGAAGACGCCAACGATCCCACCTCATCGGTGGCGTTTGCAGCAGGCCCATTCATGCTGTTTCGTCGTACGGCCTATGAAGCCATCGGTGGACATCGCGCCCTTGCCGCCGAAGTGGTGGAAGATCTGGCTTTGGCCCGGCGCATCAAGAACCAAGGCATGCGGCTGCGCTACGTGCTGGGACTTGATGCGGTGGATCTACGCATGTATCCAGATCTTGCTTCCCTCTGGGAAGGGTGGACCAAAAACTGGTGTCTCGGCCTGGATCGTGACGTCCTGAAGGCGCTGGCGGCAGCGGCCGTGGTGGTGTTGATGTTCAGTGTCCCCTGGATGTTGCTTGTGGCATCACCGGCACTGTTCCTGGGATTCCCAACACTGTTTCTCTGGTGGGAAAGCAGTTTCGCTTTGGGGATCCTGGCGATTGTTCAGCAATTTCTGTTGAGGCTCTACATCAGCAAAACGTTCAGAATCCCCACAACCCTCTGGTGGTTGATGGGAGCCGGTGGGCTGCTGGTGGGAGCGATCGGACCGGTCTCGGTCTGGCGAACTCTGACCGGTCGGGGATGGACCTGGAAAGGACGTCAGCTCAGGCCGAGCACGCCGAAGGTGATCTGACTGAGGATGCCGTGGCCGGTGAGGGCTTCGGTGAGAACGCCGATCACGAAACCGAGCATGGCCACGCGACCGTTGAGCAGTTCAGCGCGCACCATGCGCTCACCTTGGATCTGGGCGGCAGCAGCGTCCTGGAACCAGGCATCTCTGTTGGAAGAAGTGGAATCCATGGTCAAGTGTCGATTAACAGAACGTTACGACTCTTTGTTAAGGAATGCAACGTTCCGGTGTTACGGCCAGGCCTGGCTTAAGGGCAGCAGATCTCCCTTGGTGTCGTAGCGACGCACCATCTGCCGCACTGTTCCATCAGGAAGGGTCCAGCGCAGCCCGCAGGCGGTGGCGTCGCCCGCCTGGCGATCGCGCTGGTCCAGAAGCAGTTCAACGCCCTCTTCGGGTTCCCAGATCAGCAGGTCCTCCGCGCTGTGCGCGGGGCACTGAAGTGGCTCCGTTGGTGCCTCGGGTTTCCTGGTGCCTTCGATTTCTACGACATACACCACCTGCTCCAATCCGCTCACTCCATGACGCACCACGATCCTTCTGCGCGCTTGCTGGTGCACCACGCAGAGTTCCGCCACCCAGTTCCAGGGCGTGATGCTGGCCGGGCCAAGAGACCAACCACCGTTGGGGCTCACTTGCATGGTGGGTGGCAGGGTTTGAAAGGTCATCGACCGCTGCTGGCCGGTGTGCTCGTAGGAGAGACAGGTCTGAATCAGCCCGTCGGACTCCTTCACCGACAGTGATGTGGGGAAGCGAGCCTGCTCATGGCCATCGCCGTTGAGACGGATGAAGCACCCCGCCCAACGGCCGATGTTGTGCTGCAGCAACGCTGCCCGTTGGTCGTGCATGGCGGCTGGGGAGGAGCTGAGCACGTTCAGGTTGGCGCGCCGTCAGGGACGATGGAGTCTCAAGCCCCTGCTCGGAGCCATGGCCCCCTCACCTGTGCAGGCGTTTCTGGCCCATCTCAGCCGTGACCCTCGCCTGCAGGCGCAGGTTCAGGCCTCCGTCACCGCTGACGAGGTGGCTCTACTGGCCCAGCAGCTCGGCTATGCAGTGTCCGGGAGTGATCTGCTGCTGCTCTCAGGCCGCAGCGTTGATGGTGTGCGGGTAACCCGCGTGGATCACCCGGGGGAATACCCCGGGCGTTACTACTGAAGCCGGCTCAGCTCACGTGCAGGGCCAGGAAGGCATCGTCGAGGGCGGTCATCTCGGCCTCGTCGTCCTGAAAGCAGCTTCCGTAGAGCAGGTTGAGGATGCGACCTACCTCCATGTCGCGATCGGCGACCTCCTGCCAGAGGCGCTGGCTCAGCACGGCGTCGGCCAGAACGAACTGCGCCTGCACGAGCTCGCGTGTGATGGCGAAGTAGCTCTGACGGTCATTGCGCAGGCGGCACTCGGCGGTCGGCTGGGCAGTCGTTAACTGATCCTGTTGCGTGCGAAGACGGGCCGTCTTGGTTGAGGACTGGTTCATACTGCGCTCCTAGGACCTTCCCTTCAGTGTTGTGCCCTGTATCAAAAGGCACAATCAGCGTTCATACCCATGCCTGCAAGTGAGCTCATTCACGAACTGAACGGCAAGCCCATCAGGATTTCCGTTCCCAGCGATCGCCTCGTGGTGGATCGGGTGGCCAGGCACATGCAGCGACGGCTTGCCGAGAACGATTGGCGTCCCTATGGCTCGCAAGCCGACGCTCTCCAGGCCTGGGCGCGCCTGGGTGGCATCCGCGTGGATGTGCTCCGTGCCCTGGATCTGCTGTGAGCAGCCCCGTCGATCGTTTTGATTCCGTCGATCTCGACCGAATCATTGAAATGGCCTGGGAAGACCGCACCACCTTTGAGGCCATTCAGGCTCAGTTCGGCATCAGCGAACCGGAGGTGATCGCCATCATGCGCCATGCGCTCAAACCCTCCTCTTTCCGGATGTGGCGCAAGCGCGTGAGCGGACGTCGAACGAAGCACGGGATGACCAGTCGGTCGTCTCGCTTCCGCGCCAGCGGCCACCATTAGTGGCAGGCTGAAACGGACGCCCACCTCACCATGAAGCAGTTGCCGGGCCGTCGCCGGCCGAAGTGGATCCAACAACTGGCTGCAACGGCCGTCGCTGTTGTGGCCACGATCTGGTTGATCACCCTGCTTCCCGTGCTGCTGTTTGTCGGCCTGATCGCGGGGTTGCTGCTGATCCCCGTGCTCAGGAAGCTGAGGCTCGAGATGGAGCAGCTGGAGCGCCAGCAGCGAGGAGAGCCACCGCTCCCCAGAGATGTCACGCCCTGGCACCGCAGGGTCTGGAATCAATGGCGTGCCCGCTGAACCGAGTTCAGCACGAAAGCAGAGCGCGTTTTCCCCATCGCTCATGGAGTTCACCCTTGCGCAGCATCGCTGCGTTCGAGGCATCTGGCTTCAGGATGGCGTCCAAGGCGGAGGCCCGCCCTGTCGTTTCGGATTTCCGCGCTGAGCAGGCCAGTGCCGTTGCGAGTAGAGCGAAGGAGCCTGTTTCGCTTCTGAAGGGGGCCTTGATACGCCATGCCTGTCACCGGACTGCAGCAACTTTTGGAGGGCGTTCTTGATCGGGCTCCCACGAGCCTTGCCTTGCTTGGTGCCCGCGAATCACTGACCTACAGAGCCCTCGCCGACGCAGCTGCTGCGGTCGCTGCTGGTCTTCACCGTCAAGGAGTCAATCCTGGTGACCGGGTGGCCTGGCGACTCCCGAATGGTGAAGAAGCGCTGGTCCTTTCCCTGGCCTGCTACCGCATCGGAGCCATCTCCGTGCCAGTCAATCAGCGCTTCACACCTGCAGAGATCACGGCTCTGGTGGAGTTGGTCACGCCGCGGCTGGTGGTTCTCCCTGCAGCGGAGGTCCTGGCAGACACAGACTGCGCTGCGGCAGCAGGAGATCGGCTGGTGCCCTGGCCTGATCTGCTGGGAGCGGAACCACTCCCGGCGGTGAACGGTCTGCCGGAGGATCACCCGGCTCTGATCCTGTTCACGTCCGGCAGCACCGGCCATCCCAAGGCCGTGGTGCACAGCCATCGCGGTTGTCTGGCCGCCATCGACTCCTGCCGCCAGGCCTTGGCGTTCAGTGAGCGCGATGTGGTGCTGGTGGGAAAACCGCTGAGCCACGCGGGAGGCCTGCAAACCCAATTGCTGCCAAGCCTTCAGGCCGGAGCGCGGGTGCTGCTTGCCACACGACCATCCCCGGAGACGGCTGTGAGCCTGATCAATCGCCACGGGGTGACCGAATACGGACTGCTGGCCAGTGATCTGCTGGATTTCGTCGACTATCTCGAGGCCAGCGGGGTTTCCTTGCCATCCCTGCGGTTGGTGATCGGCTCTGGTGACACCGTGCCGATCGATCTGCAGCACCGCTTCCAGGCCCTGTTCGGCTGGCCGGTGCTCGAAGGGTGTGGCCTCACGGAGGTTGGGAGTTACTACGCGATTCAACCTCTTCATGGCACCCGCCATCCCGGATCAATCGGCCGGGCGGCCCCCGGTGTGGAGCTGCGGATTCTCTCCAGCACTGGCACCGAGGAGGTCCCGGTTGGCAGCATCGGTGAGGTTGCCATTCGAACGTCGTCGGCAACCCTGGGGTACTGGCGCAATCCAGCCGCCACGGAGGGGTTGTTTCGCGATGGCTGGCTACTGAGCGGCGACCTGGCCCAGCGTGATGCTGATGGAACCTTCTGGTATCGGGGACGGCGAAAACTCGTGATCGTGCGTCGCGGTTCCAACGTTCATCCCACCGAGGTGGAGGAGCAGCTTGATGCCCACCCTGCTGTGCATGCCGCTGTGGTGGTGGGCGTTCCCCATCCACGTGACGGTGCCGTGCCAGTGGCCTGGATTCAGCCGAACGTTGTCGGTGAACCCGTTGATGGGGAGGTGCTCGGAACGTGGCTGGCCGGGCGGCTTGCTGCGTACAAACGGCCCATCACCTATCTCCCCATCGATGCCCTGCCCAGGAACGGCGCCGGAAAGTTCGATCGAGCCTTGTTGCAGCAGCGGGCGATCAAGACGCTCGCTGTTCAGTGATGCCAGTGGTGGCAGAGTTGAACGGCGCATAGCAGTGCCATGGATGCCACGGACCCCCTCGACCAGGCCAAGGCCATTGCAGATGCGATCGAACAGATCGCCAACCAGCTCACACCCGCTGTGATCCGCGCAGCGCGCAACGATGGCGGGGGGCGGAACGACCTCGACCGGATCGAATATGCCCTCGGCACCATCGGCAAGGCTTTGATCCTCACCGATTACACGATCGATGAGGAGAAAGATATGGACAAGCTGAAGGCGTTCCGGGAATCCCAGCGGACCTGAGGAGTGCAGCGGGTGTAGACCGGAACCACACGAGGACACTCCTCGACGTTCATCACAGTGTCGAGCTCTGAGCACCGCATGCCACTGATCAATCTGCGCACGTCCCTTGCTTCCGTTGACGATGCGGATGGGTTGCTTCAGCAGCTGTCGTCGTTGCTGGCGGAGCAGACAGGCAAGCCCGAGGCCTATGTGATGACGTTGCTGGAAACCGGTGTGCCGATGACCTTCGCCGGCAGCCCCGAACCCTGCGCCTATGTGGAGGTGAAGTCGATCGGCGCCCTACGCCCCCCAGCCATGACCGCGGCCTTCTGCGATCTGATCAGTGCTCGAACCGGGGTTCCAGCCAACAGGATTTACATCGGCTTTGATGATGTGCCAGCAAGCTGCTGGGGCTGGAACGGATCCACGTTCGGTTGATTCCTTCAGTTCCCTTGAGGAACGAGGTCGATCACCACGGCGGTGGCTGTCGTTTTACTGGTGTTGCGCCAGCCGTGCAGAACACCGCTTGATTCAAAGACAGCGTCCCCAGCCTGTCGCTCGATCGCACGAACCCCAGCACCGTCTTGCCTGTATTCCACCAGTGTGCCGCTGAGGATGTAAGCAACCCCGGGCCTCTGCTCGTGTTCATGCCAGGCCACCGATCCACCGGGCAGGATCGTGATGCGCCTGGTCCGTAGTTCCCGTCCTTGCAGCGCACTGAATTCCCGTTCGAGGTCGAGAGCTCCGAGTGGTTCCACGCGAATCTGGCGGGTTTCTGCTGGAGCACCTCCAACCGGTGGACGCAGCTCCTCGCTGGGGGTGACGGGATGGGCAATGGATCCAGTGGCCCATCCCGCCAGCACGAGGAGCAGAGCACCTTGCCTGCGCATCAGGAATCAACGCTGGCCGAACAGCTCATCCCAGCTGATGAGCTGAGATGACTGGTTCCGTTGGCCCTCGTTGGAGGGACTGAAGTGGGAGGGCTGACTGGTCGATGGACTAAGGGAACTCTGATGATTTGACAACGCAAAGTGTTGTCGTCCCTGACTGGCAGGACTCTTCATGATGGTTTCTCCGTTGAGGTATCTGGATCGCGCTGAACGTTTGTTTCAGGCTCTCTCGGCGTGCAGGTGACATCTGTCAGACCTGCTTCACACGTACATGGTGCCACAAACAAGGGCTCATGTCGTGTTCAGGCCATACTTTGTGCCCCTCGTAGAAGCCCCATGGCAGTTCTGGGACAGCAGGCCATTCTTCAGGCGATCGAGGCCGGCGTGATCACGATCTCTCCCTTCGATCCTGAGCTGGTGGGGCCGGCGTCCGTGGATCTCACCCTGGCCGGAAGCTTCCGGGTGTTCCGCAAGGTGCATGAGGTGATCGCCGTCTGCGAAAACACCGACTACCGGGAGTTCACCGACAAGGTGGAGGTGCCAGACGGGGAGCACATCCTGATCATGCCCGGTGAAACGATTCTGGGAATCACCCGGGAGCGTCTCAGGCTTGGTCCGGGGTTGTGCGGTTGGTTGGAGGGACGCAGTCGATTCGCCCGTCTGGGGCTGATGGTCCACATCAGTGCTCCGTTCATGGGGCCAGGCATCGACAGTCAGCAGGTGCTGGAGATGAGCAATTTCGGGCCGGCCCCCCTGGCCGTGGTTCCTGGTACAGCCATCTGTCAATTCATCTTTCAGGAGCTCGATGGCGAGGAGCACTACGCAGGCCGTTTTGCCGGCCAGACCCAGCAGAGCTTCTGATCGCGTGTTGATTCAGTCGCCGATCATGCGCCGTCGCACCATGGCGTCCCACAGACGGGTTGGGATGAAGTGCTGAATCAGCGCTGATTCCGACGAGCTGCCGCAGCGGTAGCGCGGGCTTGGATCAGCCTCTGTGAGAGCTCGCTCGATGCAGGCGGCCACCACGTCGGGATCGGACCCTTGTCGGAAGCCTTCGGCCCAGGCCGTGGCGACGTTCTGCATCATCCTTCCCCAGACCGGATCATTGCCACCAGCCGCAAGTGAAGGCTGGCTGACGGCTTCAAAACCCGTGCGGATCAAGCCGGGTTCGATCACCACCACCTTCACGCCGAAGCTCTGCAGCTCCATGCGCAGCGCATCGCTCAAGGCTTCAACAGCGAACTTGCTGGCGCCATACCAGCCAGCTCCCGGTGTCACAAAACGACCGGCGATGGATGAGATGTTCACGATCCGGCCTTGACCGCGGCTGCGCATCGCCGGCAGCAGCGCTTGGGTCAGGCCCATGAGCCCGAACACATTCACCTCAAACATTGCCCGTGCCGCATCAAGCGGCATGGTTTCCAACGGTCCAACGTCGCCGTATCCGGCATTGTTCACAAGGGCATCAAGGCCGCCGCCGTGCTCCGCAACCGCGTCACTGAGCGCTTGTCGGGAATCGGAATCCGTGATGTCGAGAGCATGCACAACGGCTCCCCGCCCGCGCAGGTCCTGCATGGCATCGACCCGTCGCGCTGCTGCATGAACGGTCCAGCCCCTCTTCAGCAGCTGCAGGGCCGTGATCCGGCCGATGCCGCTGGAGGCACCGGTGATCAGAACGGTTCGAGTGGTTGGCATGCGTCAGCCCACCCCGCAGGCGATGCGGGCGCCACCGCCTCCCAATGGTGGGATGTCGCTGTACGTGTCACCACCGGCATGCACCACCAGCGCCCGTCCACGCAGATCGGAGGTGCTCAGTCGGGGGGCCACCACCGTGGTTGTGGTGTTGCCATCGGCATTCACCACAAGCTTGCTGAGGTCACCGCGGTGACCGTTCCCGAACGGTCCGAGATGGGTGTTGGTTTCGTCGGGGTCCCAGTGACCCTTGGCGGCAAGACCCGCCACCATCTCACCCTCGCCATTCATGGCGGCGTCGCAGGAGTCGCCGGCATGCAGGTGAAACCCGTGTTCACCCTCGCTTAATCCTTGGAGTGTTGGCGTGATCACCAGCCCCTGGTCGCTGTCATGGGCCTGCACGCTGCCGATGGGAGCCCCAACCCCCTCAGCACTGATGGCGTGAACCGTCACCTCCAGCGAACCGGCCGAGGCCTGGCCTGGCATGAACAACAACAGGATCAACGCGATCAGGGGCACCAAGCGCGGCATGGAGGATGTCCAGGGGGGCTCATTGTCATGCAAATGGCGCTGCCGCGGTGTTGGCAGCGGTACCGCTTTGAAGTCAGCGGCTAGGGCAGAGCAGGTATGGATGGGGAGAGATGTCATGGGATGGCGACGGCGTAACGATCTTCGTCTCCGGTCTTGTGGTGGTTCTGCTGATCAGCCACGCTGAAGATGACCCATCAGGTCGCACCATGAAACGCTGGCTTCTCCAAGTCGCCTTCCGTGTCGGCATGCCGCTGGCGCTCTGGCCGATGAAACTGCTCGATAGCCCTCGGTCGAAAGCACTGCGTTGAACACACCGGTGTTCCGAATCAACCACCGCTGCATCAATTGCGGCACCTGCTGGCAATTTGATTCGGATCACTTCGCTCCCGAGGGAGAGAGGGCGTGCGTGCATGCCCAGCCAGATGGGCAGGAGGCCACAGAGCAGGCTCTTCTGGCTTTGCAGGCTTGCCCTGTGGCAGCGATCGAAACCAATCGCAGCTTGCGTTCGACCACTCCGGTTGATGGTTTCCCTGCTCTGATCAAGGAGCACCCCCAGGGCAAGATTTATTACTGCGGCTGGGCCTCGCGGCGCAGTTTCGGAGCCTGCAGTTGGTTGATCACCCGGCCCTCCGGCAACGTCATGGTGGATGTTCCGCGATGGAGTGCGCCTCTGGCCCGCCGGATCAAGGCCCTGGGTGGGTTGCGCTCCATCGTGCTGACCCATCGCGACGATGTGGCGGATCATGAGCGTTGGGCACGGACCTTTTGCTGTGACCGTTGGATACATGCGGCTGATGCTGATGCGGCCCCGCAGGCAGAACAGCTGATCAATGGCGGTGATGCCGTGCCGATCGCCGACGGCCTTCAGCTGATCCCTACGCCAGGGCATACCCAAGGATCGCTCTGCGCATTGCTAGGGGGGGAACGCGCTGTGCTGTTCAGTGGCGATCACCTCTGGTGGAACCCCGAGCATGCGGCGGTGGTGGCCTCAGAGCGGTATTGCTGGTGGGATTTTGCTAGCCAGCTGCAGTCTGTAGAGCGGCTGCTGGATCTTGATGTGGCCTTGCTGCTGCCTGGGCATGGCCGGCGCCATGCCTTTGCTCCGGGAGCCTGGCGCACCGCTCTTGAACAGACTCTCAACTGGAGCCGGCGCCATCATGAGCCCTGATCAGGATGAATCGATGCAGGCAGTGTTCAACGGCACGGTGATTGCCGAGAGCGACGACATCGTGATGGTGGATGGCAATCCCTATTTCCCTCGGGCGTCGATGAACGCCGACTGTTTTCGGGACTCCAGTCACACCACGGTGTGCGGCTGGAAAGGAACCGCCCGCTATTGGGATGTGGTGGTCGGTGATCAGGTGATCACGAATGCGGTGTGGAGTTACGAGTCACCGAAGCCCCAGGCGGAACAGATCCGCGAGCGTTTCGCGTTTTATCGCGGCAAGGGTGTGGAGCTGAGCTGAGTATTCAGCGTTTTCGCTGGCGGCGGTTCGCCTTGCGTGTGCCCCCGTACTGATAACCGGGTTGGGTTTCAATCCGCGACCAGCACTGAGGGCAGATCAAGGTCCATGTTTTGATCATGCTGCTGCGCACGCGGTAATGCACCGTTCCAATGCTCTGGCACAGGGCGCAGGGGATCATCTGGTCGTTGGGTTGGATCTCGCTGACCTCAGAGGTGTCGTTGGGTTGTGGCATCAACGGCATGGCTACCTTGCAGAAGCATGCATCGACCCATGAGCAAGGCCACATAACTGCTGATGGCTGATCCTCTTCATGCGTGATTGCTGAAGAGTGCGCTCAAGTCCCAGCGAATCCCGGCAGGATTCGTGCATGTGGACATCCAAACCCGATCAATACCAGAAACCCCAGGTCTGTGGAGGTCAGGGCTGGTTGATGAACCGGCAAGAGGGTCTTGTTGTGCGCTTTCAACAAGCCACGCCAACGTCCCAATCTGAATGGGTCTGGGTTGAAACGGGTCGTCTTGTTGCACCTGGCCAGGCCACGCCTGAGCATCGGAGACGGCTGTTGCTCGTCAATGCCATCAAGGCTTTCGAAACGATGCGTCTGACGGGATGGGAGCGCACCATCGCCCACTGGTGATTGGCTCAAAATTAAAAAACCCTGAAAAATAGCCCTGTTCTTGAATTTTGAGAACCTTTCTCGTCAAGTATTAATGCTTAATTCGCTCGAAAATCGTTTGTGTTGCTACACGGCTCTCTTGTGAATGGGTAAAAGTAGGGATGGGAGCGTTTCACTTCCAATGCGTCGAGCGGGCGAGCTGAGGGGCTTGCCCATTCCCTTCTCACCGCCTTTCAGCTCTGGTTGCGGACTTCCGCCAGGGATAGTGCCCGTGTCGCAGCAAAACCTCTCGGTGGTGACGGGCGATCCTCGCCGTCTCGTCGTCAGCCCATTCTTCAAGGAGCGGAATGGCGCTCTCGACGGTTTCGATGTCCTCGCTGTGCAGTAAAGGCATCAACCAGAACTGCCGCCGGGCACGTTCCGTTTCCCTCTGGACCCAACCCTGACGCAGCGCATCTCGGCTGAGAATGACTGCTCGAGCATCCCCAGCAAAAGCTCTTGACTCTCCACGCCAAACATGGCGGCTGAACTGATCGAGCAGCAAGACCAGCGCAAGCGCAGAAGCAGCGTCTTGCGTCCAGTCCGCCAGGTCTCCGGCTTGAGCCGAATAACAAAGATCGCCGAATCTCTCCCTGATGTTTTGGTCGAAGTGAGGGTTGTGCCTGAACCACTGCCAGGGGTGGCAGTCTTCGAACCAGAAGCGAAGAATCCCATCGGCCTCTTTGGCCGGTTCAGTCAGAACCACGAACCCGCTTCACCGCCAGGCCTGCTTCGCTGGCTGTGATCGCCGACAGCAGAACCAGGCCGACCAGCCCAATCAGCTGATTCTGGGGATCGGCGTCCGGCTCGGCGTTCAAGCCCAGTGCGGCGCCGGCAACAAACCAGGCGGTAGCCAGCGCCGACGTGATCCAGTAGGCCTTCCAGCGGCGTTGGTAGAGGTACCCCGCACCCAGGCCGGGAACCACGTTCAGCACAACGGCTACCCAACCAGCTGATGCCCCCAGGATCTGCTCCGGGCTGGGACCTGTTTTCGTTTCCTGTGATGTCATTGCTTGTTCCGGCTGGCGGCGTAGGCCACAGCCCCTCCGGCGACGAGGGTAAGCACACCGGTGCTTAGAAGGAACCCGGTCAGCATGATCAAACCAAGAAAGGAGCCCAGCAGCGACATTTTCACGCGCAGCAGTTTGGATTTGATCAGCAGCATCAGCAGCAGCATCACTGTGGCTTTAAGGCCAGCGATCTTCGCGGCGCTGATCGGGCAGAAAGGGCAGAAGGGAGGGAGCATCGACGGGCGGTGCGCAAAGGTGCGACCCTTTCACTCTGACGTGTTCACTCCTCCGCTGTGGCTCGATGTCTGGGATGGCTTGCCGCGAGCTTCGTGCTTTTTCTCTGCATCGTTGTTCCCCTGAAACCTGTCTCGGCGGCCTGGATCTGTGATGGCGATCCGCTGACGGCGCAAGACCTCAGCCTTGGACGGGAAGCGATTGGTGTGACGGCGGCTCCGCTTCCGAACAGCACGGCTGGCACCGTGCCCGGTGATGGCGTTTTGCTCCACTGGCGCGGCGTGACGCTTCAGCTTCCTCGCACCAACAATGCAGGGACACCGAGTTACACCGATGGGCGTTGGTGGTGGCAGGTTGAAGATCCATTGCATCCCGATTTCCGAGAGCGGCGCGGCACCGTGATCAGTTACGCCTGCGATGCCTTGGAGTGAGATCAGGCTCCCGGGGCCAGACCCTGAAGCAGCACGTATTCATAGATCGCCGCAGCCAGAACAATCAGTCCGATAGCACCGAGAAGCAGTCGTCCGTCCATGGTGGTGTCAAGGCAGCCGCAGTGGGCTTAAAAGCAATTCATGATGGTGTTTTCAAAAGCCAAGTGCACGATCCACGCTGGATTCTTGTGGCCTGGGGGGTCGTGGCTCTGGCAGCTGCTCTGCGGTTCTGGCGGATAACACGGCCCTTCCGCACCAGGCTTTCATCGCCGAATCGCCTCACGTCAACCGATCTCGATCAGGCTCGCGCATCGTTGGAGCGCTCCTGGAGCGAGGGCGACCGTCGCGGTAGCAACTAAACAGTGCCTTTCCCGCCGTTACATTGAAGGAATGAATCCCTCGATGTCACGTCAGCAGATCGAAGAGGAGCTTGAGCAGGCCCGGGAAATGGGACGCTGGCTCAGCGATGAGGAACGCGATCATCTGGCTGCACGGAAGCAGGAGGAGCGCCTCGCTTTCGAGCATGACCAGCGACTACGCAAGCGACTCATTGTTCTGGCGGGGGTGTTCTTGCTGATTCCGCCGTTGTGGCCCGTGTCAGCAGGCCTGGCTGTGTATCTGCTGTTCCCCCAGTCGTTCCGTCGGCTGATGGTGTTGGCCGGTGGCAGTCTTCTTCTGCTCATCGCCCTCGGGATTGGCACCATGGGCGTTGCTCTAGCACTGCTATGGGCGGTCCTGAGCTGATGTCAAGCGGCGTCAGGACCTTAAGACAATGTTTGATCTGCTACAAAAAAGTGTGATCTGCGTCACCCTTTGAACGTCCGCGCGTGTGGTGACGCAGACCGCGGACGGAGGCTCACCCCTCGGATGCATCCGGGGTCGGAGCCTTCATGGCCGGCGCATCGGGGTCGTAATCGACTGCTTCAGACTCTTGAAATTGCATCATGTCTTCGTCCTCCAACGTGGCCGCAGCAGGGTTTACGCACGTGATTAGCGCTAAGCAGGTCGTGATGATTAGAGCTGCAGGATGACCCAGGCGAGAGAGCAGCCCACGATGAGCGAAAGAATGCCCAGCAGTGCTCGCCAGAACCGGGGATCGTTGGGTTGAAACACCAAGCACGTCAGGCGCAGGTGTGGATCAGTTTGATCGAGCCGTTGTCCACCTGACGGAGCAGATCGCTGCGCAGGCGTTGGTCCTGATCGTCCAGTTCTTGCAGCATCAGGACCGAGCGGAAGCTATCGACGGTGATGCGGCTATGCAATTTGGCCTTCAAGTACAGCTCAACCATGGTTGAAACCTTGCGGCATCAAAACTAGTCAATGCCGACAGGCCAATGTGACGAGTCGAGCGGACTCTCAGCTCTGGCCCCCGGGGATGAAGGGGGGTGGTCCCTGGCGCATGATCCAAGTGGTGGCCGCTTTCTGGGTCTGCCAGGCCTGCATCAGTTGCTTGGCAAGCTGCCGAAGTTGATCAGGATCCTGGGTGGTATCGAGGGCCCGATTGAACTGTTCAATCTGAAACCGTTGTTCCGTACTGAGTTGAATGCTGCCGTTCATCGCGATTTCCAGTTGCGAATGACTGCAAGGTACGGGCTTGAATCAAACGATTTGTTGCAGATCACACGCTTGTGACCGCCTGTCAGCACATGCGCACTTGCGATCTGCTAAGGCGCTTACAGCAGCCCGCGATGTTGCACGAAGCGCTGGATCATCGCCCACGGTCTGGAAACGCTCGACCATGGCGCGGTCCCCATGGCCGCTGAGCACCTTGAGGGTTGACACAAAGGCTGGAAGACCACCATCACGCACCGTGGCTTCAATTGCCTGCCGTAAAAAACTACGTCTGGCGATGTCGAAGCGAACGATCGTCTGGCGATCCAGCATCACGTTGCTGTAGGTGGTTACCGGTCGGGCATCGACCCCAAACTCCTTGGCAGCAGCATCCAACAGGGAGAGGGTCTGGGGGTCAGGATTGCCGTCGAACATGGCGACGAGCGTCATCCCCCGCAGAATCCGTTCTTTCCATTCGGGATCGGGATCGCAGGCACTGACGGCCTGCGCCATGGCCGCAAGCGAGCCACGGTCATCAAGCAGGACAATCCGCTCTCCGCAAGACAACGCCGAAGTTCGCTGCTGAGGAGCCGTCCGGGATGAATGACCATGGCGATCACCGGCGCTCATCCACCAGTGATCGCCATGGGGCGAGAAACAGCGTCAGATGCTGTAGCGATACCCGCGATAACGCAGCTCAGTGGTTTTGCGTTCAGCCTTTTCGGGCTGATTGGCATCCAGTGATTCAGCGTCTCGCTGGTCTTTCGCCATCACCTGCTGAGCCTTTTTGAGGGCCTCAGCCTTGATCTGACGAGATTTGGTTAATTGAAGGGTGTTCACAGCTGAACTCCACAGTGTCCACACCCCCGTTGCTTGGTGCGGAGCGGACTGCAGCCTTGCGGCTCAACGTGGCAATATCATACGCCGATTGGCAAGGGATCGTTCCCTAATGGACGGTCTGTATGCCCTGCTTCTTTCAGAGCAACCCCCAGCGTGGCCGCGGCTGAGGACGAGGCCTACCGGCTCGAAAAGGATCACGATCAAGCTGATGGATTTCATCGATCAGGTTTTGATCGATAGGGGTGTGATCGCGATGCTCTGGATGAAGCCGTTCGAGAGACGCTTTGTGCGGAATGAGGATGGACCCTCTTCTTTCATCAGTGCATCAGTTTCAGCATTTTGATGTCGGCGAGCATCCTGACTTTCCTGGGCGGACATGACCAAGAATTAGACGCTTCTTCGCTAGCCAGACAGCGGACACCTGTCATGGTTCCTGATGTTTCAATGACTCGCCCCCGTGATCGCCCCAGCAAGATCTGCCCTGTCTGCGGGCGTCCTTTCCAGTGGAGACGCAAGTGGAAGGATGTGTGGGACGACGTGAAGTACTGCTCGGAGCGCTGCAGACGGCATAAAAAATCCCCCGCAATGAAGTCGGAGGACTCTTCGCCGGCGTCGTAAGACCCCATCACCCGGCCTTGGGATCAACGCTAAAGAGAAGTTTCTTCAGCGCCACCCTTGCGCTCATGAATAGGTCTGGTGTGAGTGTTTGCGCAACCCCCAGATCTAGTGTTGACAGAGGCTGGCTGAATGGATGAAAAGCACTTTCGGTGGCTTGTCTTGTTCGGTGCACCGCATGTGGTGTGGTTCGGCAATTTTTGAGGGGGGATGCTGTCCTGATGCCATAAAAAACCCCGCCGAAAGGCGGGGTTCAGGGTCAGCAACTCAAAGAAGTCTTTCCTTGTTTCGACTCTGTGAAACTGCTGAGCTCCTCACACAAATGCACTGTTGCGCCAGGACTGTCACAGTGCCAGTTAGCTCAGGACGGTTGTTGGCCTGTCCCTTGCAGTTGCGTTGTTGATGAAGAGATATGAAGTGCTCGATCCGTGCACTTGTGCCGATTCTGCGGGTGGCGGTTGAATGGACCCGCAGGGTTCGGGTGGCTGCATATGTCGAGCGGTATTGCACAGTTTTTCGAGCAGGCTTTGTCGAATGTCAATTGGGCTGGATCTTTGACAGTTATTCTGTTGATGATCACGATCACGATGGTGGGTTATCGCATTAATCACCCGATTCTCTGATATCGAGCCAGAAGACGATTGACCACAGTTTGGTGTCATATTTGAGAGGGTTTGTTTACTGCTGCTTTTGCATTACAGCAGGATGGATACACAGCTTCTGATACATGATCTGGTGGCAGATGCTTTGTTTCGTGCGTGAGTTCTTCGCTTCTAGAATCAAGAACGCTTCTCAGCCGCCATTGCCGATTTGCGACCTGCGCAGCGTCGTGATCCGATCCACTGTTCTCACCGGACTGATCGCTTGTTGCCTGCTGGCAGCCTGTTCATCGCCACGGGGCGAGCAGCGTTCTCGCGACGACCAGGATCAACGTCCCCGAGTTCTCGCCACCTTCACCGTGCTGGCTGATCTGGCCCGAAACGTGGCTGGTGATCGACTGAAGGTGGAATCAATCACCAAGCCTGGTGCAGAGATTCACGGCTATGAATTCACGCCCAGTGACATCGAACGGGCGTCCCGCGCGGATCTGATTGTGGAGAACGGGCTGGGCTTGGAGCTCTGGGCGCGGCGCTTCACGGCCGCGGCCGGTGATGTCCCCTCGGTCACACTCACAGAAGGGATTCAGCCTCTCTTGATCCAAGACGATGCCTATGCCGGCCGGCCCAATCCCCATGCCTGGATGTCGCCGCAGCGCACCGAGCACTACGTGGACCAACTCGTGAAGGCCTTCTCCTCCCTTGATCCAGATGGTGCGCAGACCTATCGGGCCAACGGAGAGGCGTACAAGCTCAAACTCCGCCAGCTGGATGGCGAACTCCGCCAGGCCTTGGATTCACTTCCGAAGCAACAGCGCCTGTTGGTGACTTGTGAGGGGGCATTCAGTTACTTGGCGCGCGACTACGGACTGGATGAGGCCTATCTGTGGCCGGTCAATGCTGAAAGCCAGATCACGCCGCGCCGCATGGCCCGCCTGATTGAACGCGTCCAACGGGACCAGGTCCCGGCCGTGTTCTGTGAGACCACGGTCAGTGATCGAGCCCAACGGGAGGTGGCCCGTGCTGCTGGAAGCCGCTTCGGCGGCAGTTTTTACGTGGATTCCTTGTCCGATCGCAACGGCCCTGCCTCAACCCTCCTCGATCTGCAGCGCCACAATGTGAAACTCATCCGAGAAGGGCTGGGGACGTCCGCCAATCCAACGCCATGACGATGCGCATCGCTGCTGAGCAGCTCTGTGTGGACTACAACGGCACGGTGGCGTTGTACGACGCCTCTCTGAAGCTTCCATCCGGATGCATCTGCGGGCTTGTGGGCATGAACGGTGCCGGTAAGTCCACGCTGCTCAAGGCTTTGACGGGGTTTATCCGTCCATCGCGAGGACGGATCCGGATCAATGGCTGCAGCATCGCTGAGGCTCAGCGCCAGCAGTCCGTGGCCTACGTGCCCCAGAGCGAAGAGGTCGACTGCCAATTCCCAGTATCGGTCTGGGATGTGGTGATGATGGGGCGCTACGGATCGATGAATGCCCTGCGGATTCCCCGCAGTTCCGATCGGGTGGCGGTTCGCGATGCTCTGGAACGGGTTGACCTTCTGGAGCTCAGCCGCCGACCGATCGGCACGCTCTCCGGTGGCCAGCGCAAGCGTGCCTTCCTAGCCCGCGCCATTGCTCAGCGTGCTGATGTGCTGCTTCTCGACGAACCGTTCAACGGCGTGGATGTGCGCACCGAGAAATTGATGGCTGATCTGTTTTTGCAGTTCCGTCGAGAGGGATGCACGATTCTGATCTCCACGCACGACCTCACCCATGTGCGTGATTTCTGCGATCTCGTGGTGCTGATCAATAAAACAGTGCTGGCCTACGGCGAGACATCCGAAGTGTTCACACCCGAAAATCTGTCTCTCACCTTCGGCGGATTGCCCCCTGATCTGCTCACCGGAAACAGCTCCATGGACGATTCCATTTGACCGTTTTCTTTGGGTTGACTTCAACGGTTTCTGATCGCTCTGCAGCGATCTAGTCAGGAGTGTGCTCTGACTTTGGGGGATTGATGGGGAGCTGAAGTCCAGTGCTGTTTTGCAGCTGTCTCAGCAGCGTGGCGATTGAAAGCGTATTGCCGCCGTCTTTTTGGGCCACCAGGTTCACTTCCTCCACTTCAATTGGTTGAACCGTATCGCTCAGCATGGTGAGCAGAGGTTCCAATTTCTGCAGAAGAAACAGACGTTTGGCGTCATCGCCAGATCGTTTCAAGGAGTCCACGAGATCCTGAAGGCCTTCGGCCTGGGATCGCCCCTGTTCAATGATCGTGGCGGCCTCACCCTTCGCTTCGGCCATCATCGTCTGACTTTCCGATTCCGCCGGGGCGACGATGTCGGCCTGCAGCTGTTCGGTGACCTGTTTGATCCGTTCCTGTTGGACGGGAAGCTCCGCTTCCGCACGGGCTAGTTCCGCTCCCACGCTGGCCTCCACCTCCGCCACGACGGCGGCCCGCCGGGTCAGTGCATCGGTGGTTCTCTTTTGGGCATTGGCTGTCGCGATCGCAAGATCCTTATCCAGGCGACGCAGGGCCGTAATCCGTTCGTTCTCGGCTTGTTTCACCGCCGATTGCGAGTTTGCTTCGGCTTCGGCAATCCGTGAATCGCGCTTCAGCTCCACCAGTTGCTTGCGGCCGATCGAGTCGAGGTAGCGCACATCATCGGAAATGTTCTGGATCTGGAGTGTGTCCAGCACCAGGCCCAGGCGCTGCAGATCGTCTTCCGCTTCCTCCAGCAAGGTGCGGGCAAAGGTGATTTTGTCTTCGTTCAATTGCTCCGGCGTGAGGCTCGACATCACACCGCGGAGATTGCCTTCCAGGGTTTCTTTGGCAATGTGGCGAATCTCATCTTGGGTTTTACCAATTAATCGTTCAATGGCGTTGTGGATCCCGGGTTCATCTCCTGAGATTTTGATGTTGGCTACCCCTGAAACATTCAAGGGAATGCCCCCCTTGGAGTACGCGTTCTCAACACGCAGATCGATGATCATGTTGCTGAGATCAAGCCGCATCACCTCTTCGAGCAGGGGGATCCGCAGTGCACTGCCGCCACGAACCGTGCGGTACCCCACGCGCTTGCCGCTGGCAGTGCTCTGGCGCAAACCGGCAAAGATCAGCACTTCACTGGGCTGACAGATGTAATACAGCTGCCGCAGGAGAACAACAAAGGCCCAGACACCTGCCGCTCCTGTCAGTCCGATGGCGATGAACATCACAGTCCTCCTTTGGCGTTGGATTTGGAGTTGGTGAGCGTTTCAAGCAGGTCGATGCCAAGGATCTGGTGCACCTGGGTGAAGAACTGACGGACTACCCGGTGGTTCAGGTCCACAAGACTCGCCAGGCTGCTGGCGTCATTGCCGTCCAAGGTGGTGATGCGCTTGATGGTGATTCGGCCGGGAAGCCTCGTGGCTTGATCCAGCACCATCTCGATTTGCTGCAGCAAAAACACGAGCTCGGCTGTGCTGCCGGCGTCGTTCCACACCGTTGTGAGCAGATCATTCACCAGGGCGCTGGCTTTGACATCTTCTGCCGTGGCGGCTGCCTTCCCACGGGCACGCAGCTCCTTGGCTTTCTGATTCGCCTGGGCTGGCAGCACCTCCTCGGCCTGGAGCCTCAGGCGCTCCAGTTGGGCTCGCACCTTTTGCAGCTTTTGTTCGGCTCTGGCGCGCGCTTCCAGCTCAGCGGCCGTGGTGCGTTCCTCCTCAGAACGCGCCTTCTTCTCCATTTCGGCGATCTGGGTGCGCACGGCGTTGTCTTTTTCGAGAACAACGGTTTCCGCTTCCGTGCGCACCACTTCGGCCACTTCTTCCATCTCTGCTTCCACCCGTTCGGCCTGGCCGATTGCTTCTGATTCGGCGATTTCCGCATCCCGAACGATCTGGGCGACCCTGCGGCGGCTGATCGAACTCAGGTAGTCAACGTCGTCAGACACGCTCTGGATCTTGAGGGTGTCCAATTGGAGCCCAAGCCGTCGCATGTCTGCGCCGACGTCCTCGGCGATCTGTTCGGCAAAGCGCAACCGGTCCTCGTTCACCTGTTCAGGGGTGAGCTGGGCCAGAACACTGCGCAGGTTTCCTTCGAGGTTCTCTTTGGCCACCTGCACGATTTCGCTCTGGTCGTGGCCTAGGAATCGCTCGATGGCGTTGTTGCGCACCTCGGGATCGCTGCTGATCTTCACATTGGCGATGGCCTGGATGTTCAGCGGTGTTCCGCCATGGGAATAGGCGTTGTTCACTTCCACCACAACTGGCAGCAGGGTCACGTCGATCCGCCGAGCTGTCTCAAGAATCGGTTTCACAAAAGTCCAGCCGCCATTGGCCACAACGCGGTAGCCCTTCACGCCCTGCTGTCCCTGATTCGAGTGTGAACCGGTGACCACCAGCATCTCGTTTGGACGGCAGATTCGGATCATCCAGCGGCTGATCAGATTCAGTGTCACCAGGACGACGACCACGAGTGCGGCGCCGCCGATCACGATCTCAGAAGGATTGCGGCTGTTGGTTGAGAAATTGGGTGGTTCTGGTTGTGCCTGCGCGAAGAGTCGATGCATTCCGAAGCCAGTTGCACAGCTTCGATCTAGCTAAAGATCCCAACTTCCGCTGCAGACCTAATCCCGCCTAAAGAGAGTCGCCATCTAGTGCTTCGACGCGAAGAGTGTGCTCGTCACTGGCGATGACCACCACAGAGGTGTTCTTTGCCAGCTTCCCTTTGGAACTGAGGGCAGGCCTGCGCAAAAGGCTCCCTTTCACACTGACTTCCACGAACCCTCTGGTTTCGGTATCGGCTTCCAGGGTGATCAGGCCCTGCAATCCGATCAGATCATCACTGTGCACAAGGCTGTCTGCGGTTCTGCGGCTGAGCATCACCAACAATTTTGCGGCAGCCACGCCCATTCCCAACCCCAGAACAAGGGCGACCAGGCTGGAGGGAATCCAGGATCCCCTGGGAGAGAGCACGGTCATCAACACGCCGCTCAGCCCGAAGCCTGTGAGCCCGAATGACCAGAACGGTGTGCTGAACAGAATCGTCAACGACCCGCCATCGCCATCCACATCGCCCCCGTCATGCAACGAAAAGCTGATCAGCACGACTCCAGCCACGAGACAGAACCAATAAGCGCTCAGCATGGGGTGGGCCATCACTTCCCCATACTGATTCCATGGATCTGCTCCTGGAACCCCTCAGCCACGCCTTCATGCTCAAGGCGCTGTTGATCAGTGGCCTTGTGGGAGGTGTTTGCGGTCTGCTCTCCTGCTACATGACCCTCAAGGGCTGGGCTTTGATGGGTGATGCCGTCTCCCATGCGGTGCTGCCTGGTGTGGTGCTCGCTTACGCCTTGGGGTTGCCCTTCTCCCTGGGCGCGTTTGTGTTCGGTGTGGGATCTGTGGCCACCATCGGCTTCGTGAAGCAGAAGTCGCGGATCAAGGAAGACACGGTGATCGGATTGGTGTTCACGGGCTTCTTCGCCCTGGGGCTGGTGCTGGTGTCGAAGACGCGGAGCAATATCGACCTCACCCACATCCTCTTCGGCAATGTGCTGGGGATCTCCTCCTCTGACATCCTCCAGACCGTGCTGATCTCCAGCGTGGTGATCGTGCTGCTGCTGCTGTTCCGTAGGGATCTGCTGCTCTTTTGTTTCGATCCCACCCATGCCCGTTCGATCGGGATCAACACAGGCGTCCTGCACTACCTGCTTCTCTCGGTGCTGTCGTTGGCGGCGGTGGCCGGACTGCAGACGGTGGGCATCATTCTCGTGGTGGCCATGCTCGTCACCCCTGGGGCTACCGCCTATCTGCTTACGGATCGCTTTGATCGCATGACCTGGCTGGCGATCGGCAGCAGCGTGCTCTCGAGTTTGCTGGGGGTGTATGTGAGCTACTGGACCGACAGCTCCACGGCGGGATGCATCGTTCTTGTGCAAACCGGTCTTTTCCTGCTGGCTTTTCTTCTGGCACCGCGTCATGGCGTGCTGCGCCGTGGAAACCCTCAGGCCTGAGGGGGGGCTGACGGGTCGTGGTCATGGCGGTGGTGGAGATCGCTCACATGTGGATGGGTGTGCTCCATCGCTTCATGCTCGTGTTCATGGGCATGCCATCGCGGTGCTCCATCTGCATGTTGATGCTGGTGATGGGGATCGGGATCCTCCGCACTGTGTTGATGGCGGTGGTTGTGATGCATCGCCGCGTGGTGATGACGGTGGCTGTGGTGATCACCGATCAGCAGGATCACGCCACCGGCCATCAGTCCTGCTGCGAGAACCAGGGTGCTGCTCAGGGCACTGCCCAGCACCACCACGGCAAACACAGCTCCAACAAACGGCGCCGTGGCGAACAGCACAGCTTCCCGTGCCGCTCCAAGCTGCCGTAACGCGATCAGATCCAGCCAAATCGAGATGCCGTAGCCCAGTGCTCCAATCACCAGCAACGCGAGGCTGCTTCGCATTGGCGGGAAGGATTGCTGGAACACGGCTGACATCACCAGCAGTGGCAGGGAGGCTCCCAGGGCTTTGATGCAGGCGATCTGCAGAGGATCACGAAGGCTGAGGGCCTGACTGAGGTTGTTGTCCACCCCCCAGGCCAGGCAGGCCAGGGCGATCAACACCACGCCAACAAGAGAACCGCCATCCAGGTGGCCTCCGCTCAGGATCAAGGCTCCCGCCAGGGTGAGTGCTGCTGCGCCGAACCCGCGCCGACCCAGGTGCTCGCGGCCGATCAGCACCGCCACGATCAGCGTGAACAGGGATTCCAGATTCAGCAGCAGCGACCCTGTCGCGGGGGAGAGTCGTTCAAGCCCCAGCACCAGACAGAGGGGGCCGACCACTCCCCCCAGCAGCGTGAGCAGGGCCAGGCTCGGCCAGTCGGAGGGCTGAACCGGCGTTTCCTCCACGCTTGGACTTGCCTTCGCGCGGGATCGCAGGTGCTGCAGGGGGAGCAGGACGGCACTGGCACCGAGGTAGAGCAGGGCGGTAACGGCAAGTGGACCCCCCTCAGAGGCCAGCTCCGCGATCAATGGAGCACTGCAGCCGAAGAGCACGGCGGCAAGCAGACCGGTCCAGTAGCGACGCATGCCCTTTGGGTGACCTCATCACCATGCCAAGAGTTTCTGAACCCTGGAACGGTCGGTTTCTGGAATTGGCGCTAAGCCAACAATGAATTGACTCCTGTGAATGAAAAGTCGTTGTTGGTCTGTGGCTGCCGCTGCGGTTCTGGGGTCAAGCGCTCTGGCCCCCCTGCCTGCATTCTCGGATCCTGAAGTGCAGGTGTTCAGCACCATGGTCACCGAAGCGGAGGTGATCAAGGCCCAGCGCGGCTGGTGTGCTGCTTTGGTTGCAATCAGCGATGCCTATCAGACCGGTGGTTATGCCGCTGCAAAGGCCAAGGCGTCTGCGGTGATTGATGGGGCCTACAGCTTCGATTTCGGTCCGATCGCGTTCAAACCCACTTACACCACTGGTAAGGACACGTTCCGTTCCACCCGCGCCGGAGCTCTGGCTTATTTCGTGGGTCCTGATCCCTCCATTCCCCAGTTCGGCAAGAACCAGGGCTTTGCCACCTATCGCCATTGGAAAAGCTGTGAGATTGAGGACTACGTGATCCAGCTGTTCGGCAACACGGCCAACACCATGGGTTTGGTGCGGGTGACGGATGCCAAGGGGCAGGTGGGCGTTGTTGAGAAAACGTGGACCTTCGTGCGCGAGATCAATGGCACGCTGCGGATCGTTCTCCACCACTCCTCGGCACCGTTCGATGCGCGCTGATTGGTGACAGGGACCACCGGTCTCGTCTCCATTGATGGAGAATGGATCGATTGATCTCTTCATTGCATCCGATGCAATTCCATTCCACCCGTTTCAGGCTCAGAAGCGCGATGGCGTTCCTGGGTCTGCTCACCCTGGTGGGTGTTGCGTCGGCCCGCGCCCATCACGTCCCCGGGGATGACCACAGCGGCATGGTGCTGTCAGGTCAACCTCAGCAATCCGATCAGACCGCGGGGGGAAAGAAAGCCATGTTTGACACCCGGAAGGAAGCGGAGTCCGCTGCCCCCGGTTTTGGATGCAAAGGGGCCCACGCCATGGGCAGCAAGTGGATGCCCTGTGAGAGTCACGGTCACGGCATGGGGATCTGACCCCCATGTCATTGCGTGACGATCATCTGAGGCCTGCGTGAAACCTCGCAGCAGGTTTTGAACAATCAGGTCATTCGACTGGCATGCCATGCGCTTCGTTGCTTCGCTCGTCCTGGCTTTGTTGATTGGTTTGATGTCGCCGTTGTCGGCCAATGCAACCGATGCCGTGCGCGGTGGTCAGATCTTCACGACCAATTGCGCTGCCTGCCACGCCGGTGGTGGCAACATCATCAAGGCGGAGCGCACCCTTCGGGAAGCTGATCTCAAGGCCCATCTTCCCAACTATCTCGGTGCCCATGAATCGGCGATCGTGGCTCAGGTCACCTACGGCCGCAATGCCATGCCCGCCTTTGTGGATGTGCTCAGTGAATCGGAAATCGCCGACGTTGCTGCCTATGTGGAGGAGCAATCGTCTCAAGGCTGGAGCTAACACCAGAGGCTGGGAATGACACGTGCCTCCACGGCCTGGGCCATCTTCCAAGGTCTGCTGATTGAGGCCCTTCCCTTCCTTCTGCTGGGAGTGGCGATTGCCGGGATCGCTCGGTGGCTTGTTCCTCAGTCGGCCTGGGTTCGCCGGCTTCCGCGCAATGCCGTTCTCGCCCCGATCGTGGGTGCACTGCTCGGCTTCGCCCTGCCGGCCTGTGAATGCGGCAATGTGCCTGTGGCTCGGCGCCTTCTGGCCAGCGGAGCACCCCTGGGAACGGGGTTTGGATTTCTCTTCGCGGCTCCGGTTCTCAATCCGATCGTGCTGGCCAGCACCTGGGCTGCGTTTCCCGATAAAACCTGGCTGCTCTGGGCGCGGCCCCTGGGTGCTTTCCTGATCGCCTTGGCGCTCAGCATGCTTCTGGGACTGCTGGCTGAATCCCGGTTGCTGGCGCCGGCTCTGCTGGAGGAGAGGCGCCTCACCCAACCGCTGTCGCGGGTGGGGTTGCTCGAGCGTGGGAGCGGTCTGGTGGGGGGCAGCGCACCGGTCCCTGAACGGCCCACATCCGTTGAACGGCTTCGGCCCGGGGAGTTGCTCGGTCACAGCACCCGGGAATTTCTCAACCTGCTCACCTTGCTGGTGCTGGGCAGCGCCCTGGCGGCGGTGGTTCAAACCTGGTTGCCCCGCAGCTGGCTGCTGGCACTCGGCAGTGCACCGACACTCTCGGTGATCGCCTTGATGCTGCTGGCCCTGGTGCTATCGGTGTGCTCCAGTGTGGATGCCTTTCTTGCCCTGGGATTTGCCGCTCAGGTCACCCCTGGGGCCCTGCTGGCATTTCTGCTTCTCGGTCCTGTCGTTGATCTCAAACTGGCTGGCCTGTTCACTGTGTTGCTCACCCCCAGGGCGATCGGCATCACTGCGGTGGCGGCGTCGTTGCTGGTGTTGCTGATCGGCCAGTGGGTCAATTTTCTTCAGCTCTGAGTTGTTCATGTCGTGATGTCTCTGCTGCAACGCCTGCGCCGATCCCCCTGGTTGACACCTCTGGCCTTGGGGCTGTGGGGTTGGCTCTTGTTGTGGAGCCGTCTTTCCGGACGTCTGGATCTGCTTCTCAATGCGGCGTTTCACGCGGTGGTCACTGTCGCCGGAGCGGTTCTGATGCTGCTGGCGCTGATCCAGCTGCGCGGGGCCCGGCGCCGTCGGGGTGGACCTGTTCCGCTGGGCGTGCTGCTGTCTCTGGGCGTGGCGCTGTTGATGCTGGCCTTCCCCCCGGCCCCCTCCTTCAGTGATCTGGCAGCCAACCGTCAGGACAGTCTCCCTGAGGCTCCCCAGCTCAGTTTTTTCCTGCCTCCCGAGCAGCGCACGCTGACGGAATGGGTGCGCTTGCTGCGCAGTCAGCCTGATCCTGATCTGCATGCCGGAGATCCGCTGCAGATCAGTGGCTTCGTGTTGGCGCGGCCTGGAGAGCCCGCGCAGTTGGCCCGTCTCACCGTGCGTTGTTGTCTGGCCGATGCCACGCCCGCTGGTCTGCCGGTGGACTGGCCTGAAGGATCAGATCCAGTGCCGGATCAATGGCTGGAGATCAAGGGAACGATGACGGTTCAGGACCGCAACGGTGTGCCGACGAATGTGGTGAAACCCGCGAGCATCAAGGTGATTCCCAGGCCGGAGCGTCCTCTGGAACCATGACAGGCCGATTCGCTGGATCCAAGGAGCGCTGGCTTGCTGTCAGCCTGACGCTGTTGGCCGCAGTGGCACTGCTTCAGCAACAGCTTCTGGCGCGGCGGCCGCCGCGTTTGCTGGCGGTGGCGGTGCAGCCGATCCGCTCCGGTGCCGCTGCTCTGGATGTGACGTTCAGCCGCCCGATGGATCGCGCCACGGTGGCGGACAGTCCGCTGGAACCCAAATATCCGCATCGCTGGTTCGGCCGGCAGGACCGGATGCGGCTTCTTCTTGAGTCAGGCGATCCTGTTTCAGGTCCTGTGCGGCTGGATCTGCGCGGCCAGGACCTGCGCCGCCTGCCGATGACGCCGCAATCGCTTTGGTGGGATCCCAGACCCTTTCTCCTCGCAGTGGCACCAGGGGACGAGGGCGAGCGTCTGCTGATGCGGCTCCGCGATGGCCGCTGGCGTCCCTTGATGCCGGCGCAGCAGCGCATTCTCCAGGTGGAGCCCCTCGGTGACGGACGTGGCGTGGCTGTGGTGGGCGATGACGCTGAAACCACCCAGCAGGTGCTGTTTCGACGGATCGATCAGCGCTCTCTCAGCGGCGCGTCATCAGGGCTTGACGACCCTGCTCTGGGCCCGCTGGAGACCCTGGAATCGGGTTCACTGCTGTTCGTGCACCTCAGCGCCAATCAGCGCGGTGATCTGTTGATTCAGCTCGGGGGATTTGAACCCGGGAGTGACCGGATCTGGATTCTTGACCAAGGCTCCGACCGCCGCCGCCTTGCTCTTGAGGCCAGTGGAGCCCTGCGCTTGCTCCCCGATGGCACGGGGCTAGTGCTTCCCTCGTTCGATGGGCTTGAGCTGTTGCCTCTGGAGTCCACGCCAGGAGCCGCCCCACGTCAGACGCTGCCCGGCAGCCGTGAAGTGAAAGCGTTCTGCTCTGGATCCGGCCGTGCGCTGCTGGTTCGGCACTGGCCCGATTACCGCCGCTCGTTAGAGCTGGTGATTCCCGGGCGTCCGCCACGGCAGGTGTGGATCGGCGAGGCTGGTGTGATGGCTGCCGCCTGCGACAACGGCGGCGAGCGTTTGTGGCTTGTGCTTCGCGAGGCGGGACAGCAGGCCCGAGACAGGATGCTGCTGCTCGATGCTCAAGGCCGCACCCTTCTGAATCGATCCCTCAACGATTGGCGTCTCACTTCCGGCGCTGAACTCGACTTTGATCCGGTGAGCGATCAATTGCTCACGGTGGTGCGCCGCCCGGGGGAGGACGCCGGGCGGGTGGCCTTGATCAGCGGACGCACCTTGGATCTGACCGTTCTTGATCAGCCAGCGGTGCTGGCGCGTTGGCTCCCTGCCGGTGGGGCCTGGGCTGCCAGAACCAGAGGGTCTCGATAGGTTGAGTGGGAATCGTTCTCATGATGGATGGGGGGTGCTCCCCTGGTTGCCGACTCGGTGTCGGCTGCTTTTGACAATCGCGTCGTTCTTCAAGAGGTGTCTCTGACACTCCAACCAGGCACGCTCACGGCCCTGGTGGGCGCGAATGGTGCCGGGAAATCCACCCTCCTGCACCTGTTGCAGGGGCAGCTGTCCCCAACAGGCGGCCAGGTGCTCTGCGATGGCGTTCCCGTGCAGATGTGCCGCGACCAAGTGGTGCTCATGCCCCAGCGCGGACGGATTGACTGGTCGTTTCCGATCACGGTGCGGGAGTTCGTGGATCTCGGGTCGGTGCCATCCAGGTCTTATGGCTGTTGTGACAGAGATGCGGCACTGCAACGGGTCGGTCTGACAGCGCTGGCCGGCCGTCGACTGGATGCCCTCTCCGGAGGTCAGCAGCAGCGTGCCTTGCTGGCGCGTGCGATCGTGCAGCCGTCCCGGGTGCTGCTGCTCGACGAACCCTGTGCCGCCATTGATCCACCCTCGCGGGCGCAGTTGCTTCGGCTGATGCGCCAGCTGGCCGATGCAGGCCAGACCTTGCTGGTGAGCAGTCACGACTGGGGCTCGGCACTCGATCAGTACGACCGGGTGATTGTGCTCGATGGCCGCGTGCTGGCCGACGGATCGCCTGATCAGATCCGGCACCGGCTCGGCGATCAGCTTGATCCCGGAGCGCACTGCCATGACTGAACTCGATCTCTGGCTTCTGCCGCTGTTGATGGCCTTGCTGGTCGGCGTGCTCTGTCCGGTGACCGGCACCTTGCTGGTGACCCAGAGGCGGGTGTTGCAGGCGAATCTCATCTCCCATGCCGTTCTGCCGGGCGTTGCTGTGGCCGTGGCGTTGGGAGTGGATCCCGCGATCGGTGGTGTGCTGAGCGGTTTGCTGGGTTCCCTGCTGGCGGAACGGTTGCAGCGGGGGCAGTCGGCAGGCCAGGAGGCCGTGATCAACACCGTGCTCGCTGGGTTTCTTGGGCTTGGAGTGCTGCTGATTCCCCTTCTCAACCTGCGCTTGGATCTGGAGGGCTTGCTGTTCGGCGATCTCCTGATCGTGGACTGGTCGGATCTGACCCGGGTGCTGGTGGCGGCCGCGGCGATGGCGTTGTTGTTGCTGACGCGCTACCGCCAACTTGTGTTTCTAGGGGTGGATCCTGAGGGTGCGCAAGCCTCTGGTTTGCCAGTGCGGAGTCTGCAATTGCTGCAGGCTCTGGTGACTTCGATGGTGATTGTGAGTGCGATGGCGGCTGTGGGGGTGATCCTGGTGATTGGTCTTCTCTGCGCGCCAGTGTTGCCCGGGCTGCGTCGCGTGGGCAGCTTGAGAGCGGCCATGGTGCAGTCCGCCTGTGTGGGACTGGCTGTCAGTGCCATTGGTTTTTTGCTGGCGGTGCCCCTGAACCTGCCCCCGGGGCCCCTGATCGGGGTGGTGTGCATGGCGCTTCTGTGCCTGCCGAAGCTGAAGCTGGCTCCGTGAAGGTGACGTGGACAGAGAGTTGAGAATGATTATCATTTCAATAGAGCTTTCGCGTCCGTCTTGTTCGTTCCTCTTCTTCCGTCTGCGTCGGGGCTTCTGATTGCCACTGCCGCTTCGGTGCCCACCGTGGTTGCTGCGGATGGAGTGCTCTGCGACATCACCAAAATGCTGGTGGCGAATCAGGCCAAGGTGGTCTGTTTGATTCCTGCCGGCGCCGATCCCCACACCCTGGCCTTGCGTCCTGCCGATCGCACCAATCTCAGCAAGGCCAATCTGGTTCTCCTCAACGGCTACAACCTCACGCCAGCGCTGAATGGCGTCAAAGCAGGTGGCCCTGTGGTGTCGATCGGTGAGATCGCTGTACCGAAGAATCCTGTGAAGGATCCGCATCTGTGGCACGACCCATCCAATGCTGCGTCCATGGTTAACACCACAGCATCAAAGTTGAAGCCGCTGTTTCAGGGGCAGCAGGATGCCGCCATCAACCGCAGGAGGGCATCGATGGACTCCGTCTTGAAGGCCTTGGGAACCTGGACTGGAGCTCAGATCCGCACTGTTCCTGAAGCACAGCGCGTTCTGGTGACTGGCCATCGAGGCTTTTCGTTTCTGGCCAAGCGCTACGGAATCCGTGAACTTCCGTTGATTGACGAATACGCCACTGGTGGTCGGTTGCGACCTTCCAGCCTGCGTGCCATCAGCAAGGCCATCAAGGCCTCCGGCACCAAAGTGATCTTCCCTGAAGCGCTGCCCCCTTCGAAAACGATGCGCCGGATCAGTCGTTCCAGCGGTGTGCCTTTGGCCAAGCAACCGTTGTTCGGCGAAGGTCAGGCTCCTGGGCAAAGCCTGATTCAGACAGCCACCGGCAATGTTTGCAATTTCGTGCTGTCCCAGGGAGGGAAATGCGACAAGAAGGGCGCTGATCAGCTGCAGAAGCAGTGGGCTTCGATCAACTGATGAGGGTCAGAATCGAAAGCTGGTTTTCACCAGGCCTCCCAGTTGATTGAAGGATTGGTTGATCGGTGTTTGTTGACCAAATGGACGACTCAGATAGAACACTGCAGGTGTGACACTGATGTTGTCTGTGACTTGAAATTGATACCACCATTCCCAGACGTAATTTCCATCTCTGGGGGTATCGCCATTCTTGATTTCAGTCGCAAAAATCGGCTGTCCAACGGCCATACCCGCATTATTTCCCTTCAGGACAACATCATTCCATTCCAGGGCGATTGTCCAGGACTGGCTTGCTGTGACCAGGTTGGATTGTTCGCTATCCGTTAGACGATTTGAATCGTAGGACGTTGTGTTGTAACCCCAGCCAGTACTGATTGATGGGATCCAGCCACTGTCTTGCGGTTGCCAATAACCACTGATGCCAAAGGCTGAGGTTGTGCCTGGGGTCTCGTAGCTATTCAGCACGAATTGCGTCCCGAAGGCCACAAGACCATTCGGTTCCGCCTTTTGATTCGTGTTTTGGATTGAGGAATAAATGACTGCAAGGCCCCATTGCTCTTGTTGGTAGCCGATCTGCACCGTTCCCGTGCTCCCGGCTCCTGCTGTGCCGACGCCACCTTCGGATGGATTGGATTGATTGGCGGATGCCGCTACATAGTTAGCTGCTGCGCTGAATCCATTGTCGGTCCAAGTGATGCCTGCCCCGGCTCCCAGATTTTTGTTGTAGGCCCCGGGGGCTCCATTTAGTGTTGTGACGTCGAGGACGGTGTCCGATGGATACACGCTTGGCCACAGTCCCAGCATGTCTTCCTGACCAACCAATCCACCAAACGTCAACACAAAGTTGTCGCCAATCGGGACCGTGTAATAGAGCCTGTCTAAAGCAACATTGTTTGGCAGATCGCCTTCTTGAAATGCTGTTTCCAGGGTGGACAGAGGTAGAAAGGAACCACCGAAAACATTTTCACCGCCATCGAAGTTGCCCACGCGCAGGATTGTGATCAGGTTGTCTTTTCCAGTGAAACTTGTGTTCAGAGTTAATTGTGTGTCGTAGTTAAATGTTGTAGCCCCGAAGTCACTGTTGGCCGCTTTCCGATTGGCTGCTGGTTGTTCGCCAGTGGCATCAGCATCACCTCCAAAGATGTTGGCGCCAATCACAAAGGTTGTCAGACCTTCTAATTTGGTGGTGGTGGTGAACTGCGTGGCTTTCAGTTCGCCCACGCGGGCTTCCAGGCCATCCACACGGCCCTTGAGGATGGCGAGTTCCTTTTCGAACTCCTTCATCAGGCGCTTCAGCTCGTCGGTCACTTCAGTGACGCGGTCGAGACAGGCATTCAGCAGGGCAGCCGCTTCAAAGCGGGTCATGGCCCGGTTGCCGCGGTACGTGCCGTTGGGGTAGCCAGCCACGCAGCCGTAGCGCTCGATCAGGTTGCTCAGTGCCTGATATGCCCAGTCGGTGGGGTACACATCGGAAAACTGAGTGATGCTGGTGACCTGCTCACCGGAAGCGGCGTAATCAGACACACCGTCGATGTTGAGCTCAGTGGCATTGACAGCCATCGGAGCCAGCAGGCCCAGGGCGGCAGGAGCCACCAAAAGGCGTTGGAACAATTTCATGAAAACCTCACACCAAAAAAGAGGGTTTACGCGGAGTACGCGCAGGCCGCAAACTACTCGCAATTCACTTTCTGCAGCGTTAAGAACTGATCAAGACCTGTTGATCTTTCATACAAAAGCCCCCCGCGACAGCGGAGGGCTTGAAAGGTGAGGAGTGAAGCCCCGAAACGGGGCTCATGGGCATCTTCAATCAGAAAGTGAAGGTGGTCTTGATCAGACCGCCGAAGTTATTGAAGGTGTCATCCTTCTCGTTGACGATACGGAAGATGTAGCCCCGGGGAGCACTCAGGTAGAACAGTGCAGGAGTCACAGAGATGTTGTCGGTGACTTGGAACTTGTACCACCACTCCCAGGCGTAGTTACCGTCTCCGACCCAGTCAGTGCCCAGAGCAGCTTTACCAGCATCAGTGAAATCTGCTGCAGTCACGAATGTGGCCTGACCGACGGCCATACCAGCAGAGTTGCCCTTCAGGAAGACATCAGACCACTGAAGGCCCACATACCAGGACTGGGACGTGGAGCTCTTCGTGAGTCCGTCGACGCCAGCATTGTCATTCAGACCCCAACCAGTGCTGATGCTGGGAATCCAGCTGGACTCCTCAGGAGACCAATAAGCACTGATACCAACTGAGTTGTTGGCACCACCAGTTTGAAGAAGGTTGGCGGTAGGAGTGCCGTTGCCGGAATAGAGGCCGACACCGTTATCGCCGGAAGCATAGTTGTACGCAGCAGCGATACCCCAATTGTCAGCGGTGTAGGCAACCTGAACAGTTCCGTTAGAACCGGAACAATCAGTACCAATACCACCAGTCGTATCGTCGCAGGGATTGAAAGGATCTCCAGTTCCCGAAGCGGAATTTTGGCCATTAATGCTGACGTAGTTAGCACTAATGCTGAAACCGTCGTTACTCCAGCTAAGGCCAGCACCTGCACCCAGAGAGAGGTTGTAGGTACCTGGGGCACCGGCGTAGGTGAAGATGTCGAGGATCGTGTCAGCGGGATAAGCGCTAGGCCACACAGCCAGCATGTCGTCCTGACGAACGCGAGCACCGACGGTTGCGGTGAAGCTGCTGCCGATGGGGAACTGATAGAAGACCCGGTCAATACCAACGCTGTTCGCGCCGGAAGGCTCTTCGAAGGCGACCTCCATGGCAGTCAGGCCGTTGCCAAACACGGAGTTACCGAAATTGCCACTACGCAGGCGAGTCCGGAGCAAGTCCTTACCAGTGAAGCTGGTGTCGAGTGCCAAACGCAAGTCGTAGTTGAACGTTACGGCACCAAAGGACTGGTTGTAATCGTCAGCAGCAGAACTGACGCTGCTACCTGCAGTAGATGCACCAGTCACGAAGGTGGTCTGACCCTTCAGCTTGGTGGTGGTGGAGAACTGAGTCGCTTCCAGTTCACCCACGCGGG